>Ga0192245_10151_pt1 | contig 35160 bp, 21 predicted proteins | sample Koala_Koa27_M3_FD_131238 | JGI IMG/M metagenome (GOLD analysis project Ga0192245, IMG submission 131238) | Enriched cells from koala feces incubated with labeled cellulose particles, San Francisco Zoo, California, United States - Koala_Koa2-7_M3 ...
TGTTTGGATGGATGCCATTCATTACAAGGTAATGGATGAATCCGGTCGTTCTGTATCTGGTGCTATTTATAAGTGGATGTTGATAAAGAAGGTCGTAAAGATGTCCTGGGTATGTATATCTGAAAGAGTAAAGGAGCTAATTTCTGGCTGGCCATTCTGAGAGATCTTCCAAACAGAGGTGTAAAGGATATACTCATTGCCAGTATGGATAACTTAAAAGGTTTTTCCGATGCCATATCCAGCGTCTTTTCCCAGACCACGGTACGGCTCTGTATCGTCCATCCAATCCCTGATTCCTGTAAACAGGTAGGTAGCAAACATCAAAAAGAGTTTCTAAAAGACTTAAAGAGAGTTTATCAGTCGGTAAACAAAGAGCCAGCTCAGGCTAATCCGGATGAACTGGAACTGAAATGGGGGCAGGGCAGTATCCTCTCGTTATAAAGTCCTGGCGGAACAACCGGGAGAGACTGTCTGCTTACTTTGACTATAGGAAAGGTATCAGAAGAATGATCTATACAACCCATACAGTAGAAGGGTATCATAGGCCAGTGCGTAAGATTACTAAAAAGAAAGGAGTTTTCCCCAATGATACATCACTGGAAAAACTCGTTTATTTAGCTTATCGCAATATCCGCAAGAAATAGACCATGCCCCTGGCAAACCGGGCAGCTATGGCCGGAGAGTTGGCCATTAAATTTGCAGATAGATTTAAAATCTTACAAATCTATCGCTCGTCGGGACGGGTGCTCCCGCCCCCCAGCGCTGGGCACTCCCTGAGCGATGAGCCTGGAGAAAAATCAAAGCTGATACAGTTCATTTTACACGACCCAACCGGAATTTCTCTGCGCCACTTTCTTTCGGTCGCGCCTTCATCACTCCTTGTCTTTGATCCCTGTTCTTACCCTGGATAGAGGTTGTTCCGGTACCTTTCCGCACCTTACCGAAGGAACATACTCCTTTTCGAACCGTATTAATTGTTAATTTTGTTAATTAAAAATCCCTTTTGCGCCTTAAGGGTACTGAAACTATTAATCAATGTTATAAGATCTGTTTTTGAGTTATATAAGTTTGGGAATTTCAAAATAACTTTTATATTTGTAGTGTGTTTTTCATAGTATTAGATTTAAGGTTAACAAAGATTGGTTGCTCGTGATGAGTAGCCTTTTTTACCTGTATACGAAGGTGGTATGCCTGCCTTTTTCCTCTATTCTCTCTGTATATAGTGAAAAATAAACTCAAACCATTCCGATTTTTTTTGTTGTGTGTAAGAGGTCATTACCAAAGGACATATTACCATGCCAAAAGAAAAGAACACCCCTCTGACAGATCCTCTGGAAAAATACCCGCATACGGAGTTTCCCATGCAAAAGCAGCAAGCCCCCGGATTGCAGTCGCGTATGCGTCCCCTTCCGGACAGTAGAGAGAAAACTTACCGGGGTTACGGACGTTTGCAGGGGCGTCGGGCTCTGATCACCGGAGGAGATTCCGGTATAGGGCGGGCGGTAGCCATTGCCTGTGCGCGGGAAGGGACCGCGGTTACTATCCCTTATCTGCCTGAGGAAAGGGAAGATGGTATGTCGCTGGTGCCCCTGCTTCAGGAAGAGGGTCGGAAGATACACCTGATGCCTGCCGATCTCCGTAAAGAAGAGGTGTGCAAACAGGGGATAGACTTTGCGGTCGGTCGTATGGATGGACTCGATCTGCTGGTTTGTAATGCCGGGATGCAGACGGCACAGGAAGATATAGCAGACCTCACTGCCCGTCAGATACAAACTACGTTCGAAGTAAATGTTTTCTCCGTCATGTATCTGTGCAAAGCTGCTGTACCTCATCTGTCTCCGGGCTCCTCTGTCGTGATAACGGCTTCGGCAGAGTACGATACACCCAATAAGGTGTTGCTTGACTATGCAGCATCTAAAAGCGCGGTGGTTGGTTTCGGCCTTGCGCTGTCCAAACCGGTCATCGGAAAGGGTATCTGTTTGAATGTGGTTTGTCCCGGTCCGGTGTGGACACCTTTAGAGGGATCCGGAGGCAACTCCGATGATCAGATCCCCCGTCATGGACTGGATACCCCTATGAAGCGACCCGCGCAACCGGTAGAGATGGCGGGTGTCTATGTATTTCTGGCTTCCGGAGAGGCATCGTATGTGACCGGTGAGGTCTACGGACGCACCGGTGGATTGAGTAGTAAATAGTGATAGGGCATCTGAGAAAGAAATGAGAAAAGCAGTCGATCAGGAAGAATTAGTAGTGAAGCGTATCGAACCTCTTAGCTGGTGGATAGGCATGCACACCCCTTTGCAGTTGATGATCTATGGTACGGACCTGGCAGGAAGCCATGTAAAGGTACTGGAAGAGGGGGTATGTGTCACTAAAGTACATACGGCAGAGAGTCCGAACTACCTTTTTGCAGATGTGACCATCCATCCGGATGCTACACCCGGAACTTATACGTTTGAGGTGAAAAAGGGCAAAAGAGTCAACCGGTTCAGTTACGAGATCGGCAAACGCCGCCGCGGATCGGCTACCCGTAAAAGTTTCAGTTCGGCAGACCTGATCTATATGCTGATGCCCGACCGTTTTTCCGATGGAGATCCGGCCATCGACAACACACCCGATACTGTGGAGCGCGTCCGCCGCAAAGACCCTTTCGGTCGGCACGGCGGAGATCTCTACGGAGTGATGCGGCATCTGGATTATATCACCTCACTGGGAGCTACCGTTCTTTGGCTCACCCCTCCGCAATTAGACAATGAGAAGACCTATTCGTATCACGGCTATGCCTGTGCCGACTATTACCGCATAGATCCCCGGCTGGGAGACAATGATCTGTATCGGGAACTGGTAGGTAAAGCCCATGAACACGGGCTCAAAGTGATCATGGATGCCGTGCCCAACCACTGCGGTACGGCGCACTGGTGGATAGCAGACCGCCCGTTTGCCAACTGGGTACACTGTGAGGAAGGCGAGGTGATCCTCTCCAACTACCGCCTGGCCACCATTACCGATCCCAACGGTTCTGAATACGACCGTCTGGAAACCGTCCGGGGGTGGTTTGATGAATGTATGCCCGACCTGGGCATGGAGAATCCCTACCTGCAACGCTATTTCCTGCAACTGTATGTCTGGTGGATCGAATGGGCCGACCTGGATGGCCTGCGGGTAGATACCTATCCCTACAACGACAAAGAGGGTATTGCCTGGTGGACCCGCAGCATCCTGGAAGAATATCCTCAATTGAATATCGTGGGGGAGTGCTGGCATTCTTCTCCGGCCATCGTCTCTTATTGGCAATGTATGGCTCCCAACGTAGACGGCTACTCGTCGCATTTGCCTGCGGTGATGGACTTTCCTCTACAGGAGGCCCTGCACAGTGGACTGGCGGTAGATACCTCGGATTTCGATGGCGGCATGAACCTTATCTATGAGGCTATGGCACTGGATTTTCTCTATCCCAACCCGAAAAATCTGATGATCTTTTTAGACAATCACGATATAGATCGCTTTACTGATGTCATGAGAGGCCATACGGATAAGATAAAACTGGGCCTGACCATGTTGGCTACCTTGCGGGGTATTCCGCAACTCTTCTACGGTACGGAGTTCGGAATGCGTTCGGACGATCTTTCCAAAGGACACGGGGCAGCCCGGAAAGACTTTCCCGGAGGCTGGAAAGGAGATCATAAAGATCTCTTCACCGGACGGCGGCAAAGTAAAGAAGAGAAAGAACTGCTGGCACATACCCGCAAATTGTTTCAGTGGCGCAAAACGGCAGTTGCCATACATAAGGGCGAAACTACACATTTCCTGCCGGAGTACAATAGCTATGCCTATATCCGCTATACACGTGACCAGGTAGTATGGGTGTTTATCAATCCTTCGGGCCGGAATGTGCAGATCGACTGGAAACGCTATGCCGAGCGCCTGCGCGGATATACTACCGGGATAAGTGTGCTGGATGACAAAGAGGTAAAAATCGGTAATAAGTTCGTTGTGAAAGCCCATACTTCGGTTGTTGTGGAGTTTACTAAAAAGAGAAGGACGAAAAAAGCCGAAAACAAGTAAGAGATACGATTTACGATTCGGAAAGACAATAGTCATCCACTTATTTCCGGCTTTTGCAATCTTCTGCTTTGCATTGTCACTGTAGCGTCTCATTAAGTTTACTGTTCAGTTTCCGGATTTCCCGGTATAACTCCCGGAGTTTTTCGTTTAATCGGTCCCGGTTTGCGCTTGCGCAGGTACACCTCCGGTGAGGTCGGATCTCCGATCAGGCGGTAACGCTTGGAGTGTATCGCCTGTAGCTTTGTATTTGTACTCATAGGTAAATGGTTGGAAAGGATAAAATAATCTGTTTATTCCAGGGTGTGACCACAGAAGCAAAGATACCACCCCCGCCATCCCCGTTTTCTGCAGACTGACATCTTTTAGTAGTAAAGTACACCAAAGTACATTATTGTATATTTTCCCTTTTCCCAGGCACCGGCAGATAGTCTGTACAGCAGAAATATGAACCAGACCGCAAAGAATGTTTTAGGATTCTATTAGTCATCTGAAAAACAGTTGCTTATGTTTGTGTATTGCACTTTTTTGTCTTTGAAGCATAAAATATAAACTCAATATAGAGGTGAAATGAAAAAGACTTGTATGCAACCCTCACTTGCCGATGGGGTCTGCTTCGGAATACGTATGAAGCTCGCTTGGAGTGTGTATGCAATTCGGGTCAAATGCTTATGCAACTTGAGCCGAATCCTTATGGAACTTGAGTCAGGTTCTTATGCAATCCGTAGCAGGTTACATAGGCTCCGGAACCTTTTTGGTAGTAGTCTTTGACACCCTCCGGCCAGTTCGGGGAAGCAGATCAGGAACGCCTGACCTCGTCCTGATTTCATGGCCATCGCCTCTTTCCGGATCTGCTACTGGTGGAGCTTCTGTACTCACTTCTCCGGAGCAGACTCAGTCCAGGGTGGGGGATGCGCTGCTTTTTCGCACCCTCCTTCTGTCTGTAAGAAAGAGTCTTCTTTATTTTTTTCTTTTCCAAGGGTCAGGGATATTGAGGGCAAAGCGGAGTATTTCGGAACGATAGTGTGGAAATACGTAGTGGCACCCTGGGTAATTACAAGATGCACAATCGTTGACACCCTGTAAGGGCAGATCTGGCTCAGGAGATCATTCCCCGATCATAAGATTTCTTACTGTAGATCTCCCCTTACAGGGTGATTTTAAATATATCAATTTTATATCCCCAGTGTGTCGTTCGCTACGGTTCCCTTCGCTCTCTTTACCTTCCCGACATAGTGGAACAAATCAGGAAGGCATGATTGGTCACTATAGGGTGTTCATATAGATACAAGATAGTCCATCCACACTTATATAGATCCTCTGATCATCCTGTATTTTTCTGGATGTAGCTATATCACAGCGTTCAGAGAGAGGCTCAGCCCGTGACCTTGTCTATCTCCGCCAGTTCTTCTGCCAGGAACGTTGTATTCTCTATCCCTTTCAGGTTATCCTTCATCTGCTCCACGGAGCTGGCTCCGATAATCACCGAGGTCACCAGATCATCTTTCAATACCCAGGCCAATGCCATCTCCGCCAGCGTCTGTCCGCGACGGGCGGCTACTTGGTTGAGGGCGGTGATCTTCCGGAGCACCTCCTCCGTCAGTTGTTCCTTTTTGAGGAATCCACCGCGTCCGATACGCGAATCCGCGGGAATACCGTGGAGGTAACGGTCGGTCAGCAGTCCCTGTGCTAAGGGAGAGAAGGCGATAAAACCACTGCCTGCTTCCCGGGCCTGACAGAGGATGCCTTCGTATTCAGGTTCGCGGTTGAAGATGTTGTACCGTCCCTGGTAGAGCAGGCAGGGAACATCCCGCTGTCGGAGATAATCATAGGAGAACGCGGCCGCTTCCGCCGGGTATTTGGAGATACCTGCATACAAGGCTTTTCCCTGACGCACAATATCTACGAGTGCTTGCAGGGTCTCTTCCAGTGGGGTGTTGGGGTCGAACCGGTGTGAGTAGAAGATATCCACATAGTCCAGGTGCATCCGTCGCAGACTCTGGTCGAGACTGTTCATCAGGTATTTGCGTGATCCCCATTCGCCATACGGACCGGGCCACATGTCGTGTCCGGCTTTGGTAGAGATAAACAGCTCGTCGCGGTAGGGACGGAGCGAACGCTGCATGATCTGACCGAAGGTCTCCTCGGCCGATCCGTAAGGAGGTCCGTAGTTATTGGCCAGGTCGAAGTGGGTGATTCCCCGATCGAAAGCGTAGTGCACCATGCGTGTACTGTTTTCTAAGGTATCGACTCCGCCGAAGTTATGCCAGAGACCCAGGGAGATCTCCGGAAGCCGGATGCCACTGCGGCCGCAACGGCGATATTTCATGCCGGCGGTGTAACGGTCTTTGTCTGCTGCGTAGAGAGGTGGTATCATGATATGCAATTTTTTTAGACAAAAGCACAAAGGAACAAAAAGGCTGCACCGGAAAGTAATTATTCGTATGAAATCCAGCCACCTTCCGAAGAAGGTATCCTTGTGATTCCGATCGCCAAACAAGGACTGTTCCCGGAGGTCAGGAATCCGATATGCGGCTTATGACGCGGGAATACCCTTTCACTCCTTTGGCTCGTCTGTTCTTTCTTCTGAAAATACATGTTTGTTCTTTTGTCAAAGATAAGACTTCCCGACGAAAATAATTTGGAAGAGGGGTATAATTTGATAACGTTTTTTCCCTTTTTGAAAGGCTGGACTCAAATAGTACATCAATTGGATAAAAAAGTACTGGAAGTCTCCGGAATTATGCGTTAATTTTGTCTCAATTAATCAAAAGACTTAAAAATCTGATATATGGCAAAACCAACTTTTCTTATTACCTGTCTGGTAGTATGGCTGTGCTGCGCCTGTGGCTCCGGACCAACAGAATCCAATCCGTTCATCCGCGTCGAAGACGGGAAGTTTATCCGTAACGGAAAACCGTATTATTATGTAGGTACTAATTTCTGGTACGGTGCTATACTGGGATCGGAAGGAGAAGGAGGTGACCGGGAGCGTCTGCACCGTGAGCTGGACTTTATGAAGAGTATCGGGATCGACAACCTGCGTGTGCTGGTGGGATCCGACGGCAGCCGCGGTATCACCGCTAAGGTAGAGCCTACCCTGCAAGTGGCACCGGGTGTATACAATGATACCATCTTAGCCGGGCTCGACTATCTGCTGATGGAGATGGGCAAACGGGATATGGTGGCGGTGCTCTATCTCAACAACTCCTGGGAATGGAGCGGAGGATACAGCCAGTACTTGGAATGGGCCGGATATGGCAAAGCACCTGTGCCTGCCGAAGACGGATGGCCCGAATACATGGAATATGTACAGCAGTTTGTACAGTCGGACAGTGCCAAAGCTCTTTTTGCCCGGTATGTGGAAGATATGATCACACGTGTCAACAGGTATACGCATATAAAATATGTAGATGATCCCACCATTATGTCGTGGCAGATCGGCAATGAACCCCGCGCGTTCTCCGATGCCAACAAACCCGCTTTTGCCACCTGGATGGCGGATGTGGCGGCACAGATCCGGTCGCTCGATGCCAATCATCTGATCTCTTCCGGCAGTGAAGGAAAACATGGTTGCGAACAGGATATAGATCTGTTTGAAAAGATACATGCCGACGCGAATATTGACTATCTTAACTTCCACATGTGGCCCTACAACTGGGGTTGGGCTCCGCAGGATAGCCTGAGCGAAAGCCTTGAACGGGCCAAAGCCAACAGCAAAGCGTATATCGACGAACACATGGTGCTGGCCCGTAAGTATCGGAAACCGACGGTGATGGAAGAGTTCGGATTTCCACGTGACGGGTTCCGGTTCTCCCGCGAGAGTACCACTGCTACACGCGATGCCTATTACGAATACATATTCGGTCTGATCACAGATAAAGACCTGTACGACGGCCTGTTTGCCGGAGCCAACTTCTGGGCCTGGGGCGGCTTTGCACAGCCTGCCGAAGATCATGTCTTCTGGCAAAAGGGCGACGACTATACCGGAGATCCGGCCCAGGAAGAACAGGGATTGAACTCAGTGTTTGATACCGATACTACCATTGAAGTGATCCGGGCGGCGAATGAGAAACTTTTAAGTTCTGAGTGATAAGTTTTGAGTTTTTTGTGTGATCACAGTACTTACCACTTAAAACTTATAACTTACCACTTATAACTCAACACTCAATCATACTTATGAAAACTACCTTCTTATCCGGGCTGATCGGCCTGTTATGTATCTGTAGTATCGTTTGCTGTACTACGACCAGTGGAAAAAATACCGTTACCACAGAGAAAACTCCTGTAGAACTTCATGGAAAACTCTCTGTCCGGGGCACCCAGTTAGTGGGCGAGCAAGGAGAGACCGTCGTTTTGCGAGGGGTTAGTTACGGCTGGCACAACCTCTGGCCGCGCTTCTACAACGCCTCTTCGGTAAATTTCTTAGTCGATGCCTGGAAAGCAGAAGTGCTGCGTGCCGCTATGGGAGTGATGCTGAAAAATTCCTACTTAGAGAATCCCGAACTGGCTCTTTCCTGTGTGACACAGGTGGTGGATGCGGCTATCGACAACGGAGTGTATGTGATCATCGACTGGCACAGCCACCCCATCCATACGGAAGAGGCTAAAGTATTCTTCGCGGAGATGGCCCGGAAGTACAAAGGGGTGCCGAATGTGATCTACGAGATATTCAATGAGCCGGTAGAAGATTCCTGGCAGCAGGTCAAAGCCTATTCGGAAGAGGTGATCGCTGTGATCCGGGAGATAGAGCCGGATGCCGTGATCCTGGTGGGCTCTCCCCATTGGGATCAGGATGTGCATATTGCTGCCGATGATCCGATCACGGGCTATGACAACCTGATGTATACCCTGCATTTCTATGCCGCTACCCATGGACAGGAATTGCGCGACCGGGGCAACTATGCGTTGGCCAAAGGACTACCGCTCTTTGTCTCGGAATGTGCCGGTATGGAGGCTACCGGCGATGGCCCCATCGATCATGCGGAATGGCAGCGGTGGCTCGACTGGATGCACAACAACGGACTGAGCTGGGCCGCCTGGTCGGTTTCCGACAAGGAAGAGACTTGTTCGATGATCCTGAAACAAGGCGCTTCGGAAGGCGGATGGACGGATAGCGACCTGCGGGAGTGGGGACGGATCGTGAGAGACGAATTGCTCAGAGCAGAAGACTGAGATAGGTACGATGTACTGAGTGACGAACCAACGTTCGACGAAGTCAGCTAACCGTCAGCAATGCCAATTACAGTTGAACCTACAAGTAGCTCAGTGTTATCATCCACCTGTAAAGACGCACGGCGTGCGTCTCCGCGGTACAAGTCCAATAAATCTATGCTTTCGTGACGTGTTTTTTGTATCCTATGAATCAATGGATCGACATATATTCCCATTCGGTCTGTAGAGACGCACGCCTGCTGTGCGTCTCTACAGGTAAATGTTACCGATCGTTAGCGTATTTGTATTTTCAATTGTAAATCAGTAAATCTCTTTATCTCTCTACATAAAAAACCATGTATCTGATCTTATCCATATATACTATACTAATACAATGAAGAAAATTTTACTTGCTTTTTGTCTGGGACTTTTGTGCATGCACGCACCTTTGTATGCCCAGAAATTCGAAGGACTGGCCGAAACCCCGCCTATGGGGTGGAACAGCTGGAACAAGTTTGCCTGTGACATCGATGAACAACTGATCCGGGAGACTGCCGATATGCTGGTAGAGACCGGATTGCGTGATGCCGGATATATCTACCTGAACATCGACGATTGCTGGCACGGAGAGCGTGATAGTCTGGGATTTATACATCCCGATCCGGTGCGTTTTCCCTCCGGGATGAAGGCGTTGGCCGACTATGTACATTCGAAAGGGCTGAAAATCGGTATTTATTCCGATGCCGGCCGCAAGACCTGCGGAGGACGTCCGGGAAGTTTCGGGCACGAATATCAGGATGCGCTGCAATATGCGAAATGGGGAATCGATTACCTGAAGTATGATTGGTGTGAGACGGAAGATATCAATCCCAAAGGGGCCTACAACCTGATGCGTGACGCACTCTATGCGGCAGGGCGGCCTATCCTGTTCAGTATGTGTGAATGGGGTGACAATCAGCCCTGGGAATGGGCACAGGAGACCGGGCACATGTGGCGTACTACGGGGGATATCTACAACTGCTTCGACTGTATCGATCAGTATCCTACCTGGGCCGCGTTCGGTGTGTTGCAGATCTTAGATATGCAGGAAGGACTGCGCCAATATGCCGGACCCGGTCACTGGAACGATCCGGATATGCTGGAAATAGGCAACGGCATGACGGTGAATGAAGACCGCGCGCACTTTACCATGTGGTGTATGCTGGCGGCTCCGCTGATCCTGGGCAATGATCTGCGTAATATGACCGATGATACCCGTGGGATCATCCTGAACAAAGAAGTGATTGCGATCGATCAGGACCCGTTGGGAATACAGGGATTCAAGCATGCGGCGGAAGACGGACTGGAGTTCTGGTTCAAACCACTTTCCGATGGCGACTGGGCATTCTGTATCCTGAACCGTACTACGGAACCCAGAGAATATACCATCGACTGGCAGCAATTCAACTTGAGCGATGATTTGTCCGGTCGCTCCACCGCATTCGATACCACTTCCTACAACATACGTAATCTGTGGACCTTGAAAGACGATGGTAATACGAAGAAGGTACGCAAAGTAACTATCCCCGGCCGGGATGTAGTACTCTACAGATTAAGTGGTAAGTTATAAGTGATAAGTTTTACGGACTGAATACAAGCGCTATTTAGTACTTATGACTTATTACTTATAACTTATTACTTATAACTTATTACTTACCACTCAGAACTTAAAACTCAGAACTTATGAAGAATACTTATTGGTTGATGGTGATTAGTTGGGTGCTGACTCTTTCCCTTTCCGCTCAGACGGAAGAGGAAAAGAGCTTACTCGACTATGAAGTAGAATTGACAAGCGATTGGGTGTTTTACGCGCCTGATCAGCCCCGTATAGATGTGAAAGCAGCGAACAACAGCAATGTCCGGACAACTTCGGCGTTAAGGTTGTGCATTACCCGGGATACACACGAGCCGTTGTATACTTTTTCCCAGTCTGTGCAAGTAGCTTCGGGAGAGTCTGCACAGATGCAGTTTGCCTTTTCCCTGCCCGAACCAGGGTTCTACCGTTGCCTGCTCACCGAGCAGGCCCAGGGAAAAGAAGTAGAAGTGAAGCGCTTCAATATCGGTTACGAACCCGAACAGATCGTGTCATTGCCCGACGCGCAGCCCGACTTGCGGGAGTTCTGGGACAGAGCCCGTGCCGAACTGGCACAAGTGGCACCTGAATACGAACTGACACTGATCCCCGATTCTTCGGACCACCGTCGGAAACTCTATCTGGTAAAGATGAAATCTCTGGGTGGAGAAGTGATCTCCGGTTACTATTCCGTCCCTGCCAAGAAAGGAAAATACCCCGCTGTAATCTCCTATATGGGCTACGGTTCCAAACCCTGGGTGCCCGGTGGTACCCCCGGTTATGTAGAATTTGTGCTTTCCGTGCGCGGCCAAGCCTTGCAGGAACCTGTAAATACTTATGGCGACTGGATCACTTATGGCTTAGACAACAAGGAACATTATTACTACCGCGGAGCTTTTATGGACCTGATCCGCGCCATCGATTTTGTGGCTTCCCGCCCCGAAGTGCGTACAGATGCTATCTTCGCCGAAGGAGGCAGTCAGGGAGGGGCCTTCTCCATGGCCGCTGCCGCGTTAGACAATCGGCTACGCGCCATCGGACCTACCATTCCGTTCCTGTCAGATTATCCCGATTATTTCCGTATTGTTCACTGGCCCGCTCAGCCTGTACTGAACAAGCAGCGTGAATTGGGACTATCCGACGAAGAAATGTACCGGACCCTTTCTTACTTCGATATCAAGAACCTGGCCGCCTGGATCGAGTGCCCGGTGATCATGGGAGTAGGGCTACAGGACGAAGTGTGCCCGCCACACACCAATTTCTCCGGTTACAATCGTATCACTTCAGAAAAAAAGTATCATATTTATCCGCTCAACGGACACAATACACCCGATAGCTGGTGGCAGACCCGCATGGAGTTTTTTGAGAAATACCAATAAAAATGTATCATTGATATTTTCATATATCTGGCTGTAAGAACAAAAGAAGTTAATACGTAGCTGTGTACGGTTGAGGGAGTGATAGGTGGGTTTCTGGCGCAGCCCTTCTGCCCGTACATGGTTTGTGAGAGCATCCGGATCTATGGCCTGATTCCTTTTGTTTATATGTATGAAATACCCATTAAGTTAATATGAAGAAAGTATTGCTTAATGATAAAATAGTATTTTTTTGCTATATACGTAAACTTTACTTTTGTATGGCGTGAAAATGTAAAACAGTTATTTTAAATCTATTTATTTATATGAAGAACATCATGTTATTTCTATTGGCGCTCGTTCTGGGTAGCCAGGTGATGGCTCAACAGACCTTAGTGACCGGTAGGATTACCGACGCGCTGGATGGCTCCGGTCTGATAGGTGCCAACGTGTTAGTAAAAGGTACCGCCAACGGTACCATTGCCGATATAGATGGTAATTACAGTGTAAGCGTTCCGGCAGGAAGCTCTGTTCTCATTTTTTCCAGTATCGGCTATAGGACACAGGAAATCACGTTAAGTCCCGGCCAGACCACGTTGAATGTTATCATGCGTGAAGACTCCGAACTTCTGGACGAAGTGGTAGTAGTTGGTTACGGTACGATGAAAAAGAGCGACCTGTCCGGTGCCTCTGTCTCCGTGGGGGAGGACAAGATCAAGGGATCGGTAATAACCAACCTCGACCAGGCTTTGCAAGGTCGTGCTGCCGGGGTTAGTTCGGTAATGACTTCCGGTGCTCCAGGGTCGGCTGTCTCTGTGCGTGTACGCGGTCAGGCCACTATCAATGCCAATGCGGAACCGTTGTATGTGATTGACGGGGTGATTGTACAAAGCACGGGTCAGAGTGGAGCCGATTTCGGCTTGGGCAGTTCATTAGGTAATGGTAGTGTCTCTACTATTTCTCCACTTTCTACCATTAATCCTTCTGATATATTATCTATGGAGATACTGAAAGATACCTCAGCTACTGCTATCTATGGTGCGCAAGGTGCCAATGGAGTAGTTCTTATTACGACCAAACGTGGTAAAACGGGTGACGCTAAATTTTCTTATGAAGGAATGTTTGGTGTGCAGCGACAGGCTTCGCGTATTGATATGATGAATCTGCGGGAGTTTGCCGAATACAGCAACTCGGTAGCAGCAGAGACCAACGGCGTAGATAGTCGCGTGGAGTTCGAAGATCCCTCTTTACTTGGGAAAGGAACCAACTGGCAAGATGCTATATTTCGTCATGCGATGATGCACCAGCATCAGGTGTCGGCTCAGGGAGGTAGTGAAAAGGTGAAATATTATGTTTCCGGTTCTTTCCTGGATCAGGATGGTACGATCATTGGTACCGAATTCCAGCGTTATTCTTTCCGCGTCAATCTGGATGCTGATTTGAAAAAGTGGCTCAAGTTAGGTGTAAATGCCATGTATTCATCTACCAAGGAGAAACTGGGATTGGCAGATAGTGAAGCAGGTATTATCAATTATTCGTTGCTCACCACTCCGGACATTCCGATTTATGATATTGATGGTAACTATGCGTCAGTAGTTCGCGAGGGGTATACTCGTATCAATCCTATTGCTATGGCGCTGGATGAAGATATCTTGCTGGATCGAACCAAATTGAACGGTAATTTCTACCTGGAGATCACCCCTATTAAAAATTTAGTCTGGCGCAGTGAGTTTGGTTACGATCTCAGTGGCTCCAGAGGGGAAGTCTTCAAACCCGCGGTTACTTATGGAAACTGGTCACGTGATATGAATAGTATATCCGTTCAGAAAAACGATAATACATTCTGGCAGGTAAAGAACTATGTAACCTATAATGGTTATATAGACAAACACAGTTATTCGCTGATGTTAGGACAGGAATGTTGGGAATCCAGTTATGAATACCAGAAGGTCTCTACAAGTAACCTACCTTCCAATGATGTGAAAAATCCTTTCCTGGGAGAAGATCCTCAGATCACCTTCGGATACGGTAGTTCGGCTATGTCTTCTTTCTTTGGACGTGCTACCTATAACTATGACGATCGCTATATGGGTACTTATACCTATCGTTACGATGGTTCTTCTAATTTTGGACCAAGCAATCGCTGGGCACCGTTCCATGCGTTTGCGCTTTCCTGGAGATTCTCCAATGAAAGATTCTTTGAACCTTTGCGTTCTGTGATCAGTAACGGTAAAGTAAGGATCGGATGGGGGCAGACCGGTAATTCAAATATCGGTTCGTATCGGTGGGGTACTTCCATCAGCCGTATGGATTCCGGATTGGGAACCGGCTATCGCCAGGCCAATATTGCTAATCCTGCCATCAAGTGGGAGACACAGGAGCAATGGAACATCGGGCTTGATCTGAGCTTGTTTAATGACAGGCTGGGAATAATCGTAGACTGGTACGACAAAACTTCCAAAGATATGCTGATGCAGTTGCAACTTCCGTCTTATATGGGGACACGCGGTAATGTGTCTTCTGCTCTGGCTGCTCCTTATGGAAATTACGGAACAATCAATAACAAAGGATTGGAGATCACCTTGAATTCGCGCAATCTGACTGGTCGTTTCGAGTGGGATTCGGAATTTCAGATCTCTTTCAACAGAAATAAATTAGTAGCTCTGGATGGTACGGATGCCGCGCAGATCGAAGGATATGGACAGTGGAGTGATATCGTCTCACTGACTAAGATCGGTGAGTCGTTATACAACTTCTATGGATATAAAGTTGCAGGTATTTATCAGGACTATGACGATCTGGTAAATTCGGCGAAACCGAATCTTATCCTTCTAACGGCGTTTTTAACCGCTATAATACGACTTGGGTAGGAGACATCAAATACGAAGACATCAATAAGGATGGTGTTATTGATGAGAATGACCGTGTGAACCTGGGCTCTCCGTTTCCGAAATTTACGTTTGGTTTTACCAATACATTCCGTTACAAGAATTTTGATCTTTCTGTTTTCCTGAATGGATCATATGGTAATAAAATCCTGAACTACACAGCTATCGATCTTTCCAGTATGGTAAGTACCTGGAACAATCAGTTGAGAGATGTGACCAAACGGGCAATCCTGGAACCGATCAATGCCAATGCAGATTATAGTGAAGGTGTTGTTGTAAATGGTGTGACGGTATACAACTGGTTCGATGATGTGACAAACGTGAGAGTTTCTAATCCCGGAGCTAAAATACCACGTGCCATTGCTAATGACCCCAATGATAACAAACGTATCAGTGACCGATACATCGAAAATGGTTCTTATCTGCGGGTCAAAAATATAACCATAGGATATACTTTTCCTTCAAAAGTCACCAGAAAATGGAAAATAGACAACCTGAGACTGTATGCCAATATTCAGAATCTGCTGACTTTCACCAGCTATTCCGGATATGATCCTGAAATCGGTGCGAGTACACAAAGTGTAAATGTATTCGGGTTGGACAACGGACGTTATCCGTCGCCTCAGGTATATACTTTTGGTCTTAATCTTTCCTTCTAATATCTTAATAATAAGCATATGAAAAGTCTTGATAAAATAAAAAATATAGTATGGTTCATTTTGCTGGGATGCGTATTGTCCTCCTGTGACGATTTTTTGGATCGTCCGGCAGAGGATACATATACCATCGACGGATTCTATCAGACCGACGAACAATGTTTTCAGGCTGTGAATCCGGTGTACAACTCTCCCTGGTATGATTTTCAGCGTGGTTTTTTCAAAATCGGGGACTTCTTACCCGGGAACTACTATGCGGGAAGTTCTCCCTATCTGACTTTCACTATCAACTCTACGGATGAAGACCTGGTAAGTATGTCGGCTTCTTTGTGGTCTGTAAATGCCTATTGCAATGAGATATTACTCAATATCGATACCAAATCGGGTAGTGAGGTTTCCGAACAGACCAAATTGACTGTGAAAGGAGAGGCGTTGGTCTGGAAGTCAATGGCTTATTTCTATCTGGTGCGTTGTTTCGGAGCGGTACCTATTATACATAGTAACTCAGAAAAAATAGCAGAGGGAGGTTACAATGATGTATATAAAGCTACCATTGAAAATGTCTATGACTATATCATCATGACCCTTGAACAGGCCATCGAATGGTTGCCTGAGACCAATCAGCCGGGTCGTATCGATCGTTATTCAGCTTATGGACTCCTGGCTAAAGTATATCTTACCAAATCGGGTTACGGAATGAGTGGGTCACGCAGGCAGTCCGATCTGGACTCGGCTGCCTATTACTCCTTGAAAGTAATTGAAGAGAGTGGTCGGAGTTTGTTACCTGTCTATTCGGATATTTTCCGTCTGGCAAATAACTACAATGAAGAGAGTCTGCTGGCCTGGCACTGGACAGTGTCCAGTATGTGGACTTCAGCGAACTCCTTTCAGTCTGATTTGGGGATGACTGGGTTTAGTGAACAGGGAGACAGTTGGGGAGACTGGACAGGAATATCGGTTGATCTGCAGGATGCATTTGATGAGAGTGCGTTGAACCTTACCCGCAACAACTATGATTCGCGTCGTAAAGCAACTATGATGATGTATGGAGATGTATATGACTATTTCTGGGTAGATCAGGGTGGTTTCAGTTATACGGATTTTTGTATCGACAACATCGGTGAATTCCGTTCTCCTACAGGGGCTAATGCTGTGAAGCACTTGGTAGGCAACAACAATGATCATATATTAGGAGCCGGCGTAGGATTGGATTATATGCAGACCAGTCTGAGTACACACCTGCTTCGTCTGGCAGATATCTATCTGATCTGTGCCGAAGCTGTGCTGGGTAATAATTCGTCCACTTCCGATTCGAAAGCGATTGATGCTTTCTATCAGGTGCGTAGCCGGGCGATTGTCAGTGCTGTCAGACCTGCTCAGATAACATGGGAGGATATATGGAAAGAGCGTCGTCTGGAACTCGCCTGTGAAGGAGATCGCTGGTACGATTATGTACGTTGGCATTATTATGAGCCAGAGAAAGCCATTGCGGAACTGACTGCTCAGCGAAGAAGTTATTACAATGGATTAGATAATTACTACAAAACTGGTATATTCGAGAGGCGTCTACTTATTATGATGAAGATACGGCTGCCCCTAATGTGACGAGCAGTCACTTTGAACTTCCTTTCCCGGATACGGATCTGACCATGAATCCCAATCTTTCGGCTGATCCGGTAGAGTATGATCTGAGCGAATTTACCTATTGATCTTAAATGAACAGAATCATGAAAAGTTGGAATATGAACAAAATCAGATACATATGGCTGCTGATAGTAGTCCTTTGTGCCGGGAGCGTGTTTAATGCCTGTAACGATGATCCCGACAAATATAAAATCGCGGGTGGTGTGCCCGAAGTGTATTATGTAAGGGTAACAGACCCTGCGTCTGCCGATTCTTTGCTGGTAGAGGCCTATATGGATAATACCATTTGTATTGTAGGAAATAATCTGCGAAGTGTATACAAACTCTATTTTAACGACCAGGAAGCTATTTTGAATACCAGCTTCATTACAGACAATACTTTGATCGTTGCGGTACCTAAAGAGATTCCTGAGGTAGTTACCAATAAAATGTATCTGATAACTAAAAAAAATGATACTGTAACCTATGATTTTGGGGTACAGGTACCTGAACCTGTAGTAGCGAGCATCTCTTGTGAATATGCTCATGATGGTGATATAGCTATTCTGTATGGCGACTACCTGATTGATGATCCGGATATACCATTAACAATAAGTATGGCAGGGGATATACCGGTAACAGAAATCCTCAGCATAGAGAAAACACAGGTCTCATTCAGGATTCCTGAAGGTTCCGAGAAAGGATATATCAGCGTGACTACACTTTATGGTACGAGCAGATCTAAATTCCAGTTCCGTGATGATCGTGGTATGATTCTTGACTGGGACAATCTAAATGCGGATGGCGGATGGCGGTCTGGTAATCTGGACGATACTGATCCGGAAGGTATCAGTGGACTATATGTTCGTTTCCAGGGCTTTATGTCCGGTGACTCAGGGAATACCTGGGATGAAGACGCATTTTGTTTCAATCTTTGGGGAGTATCTAACGGTCGGCCGGAAGGTGATTTGTTTGATACAAGCGATTTGAACAACATGTTACTAAAATTTGAGGTGAATGTAGTGGAAAACTGGTCATCCGGAGCTCTACAGATGATTTTTACTCCATGGGATCTGAGTAACAGCAATGGGTATTATACCGATAATGCCTACCCGCGTGGATTGTGGAGACCTTGGGGGTCAACGGGCAACTATACAACGGATGGATGGATTACTGTTTCTTTCTCACTTTCCGAATTTAAGTACGCACATGACGGGGCTACTTTAGAGTTGCCGGGACCTGGTAACTATGGCGGTCTCACCTTCTTTGTATATAGTGGCGGAGTAAATGGAAAAGACTGTAATCCAAATATCTGTATTGATAATATACGTGTGGTACCAGCCGAATAATTGAGAAGTTTATCCGGAGCGTGAAAACTCCGGATAAGAAATACTTTAAAAACAGAATATTATGTATACAATGAAGAAATATAAATGGATTACCTGTTTGTGGGTATGCCTTCTGTCTGTAAGTGGTGTACTATTGACTGCTTGTGACAGCGATGATAAGGATAACTCCGTTTCTTTGAATGTTTTCGGACCGAGTCCGGCATTGCGTGGAGGAGAGCTTAGATTTATCGGAAACAATCTGGATCAGGTTCAGTCTATTGTTCTTTACGGACTGGAGAGTACCACAATAGAAGTTACAGATATTACAGTGGTGGATGAGCGGGAGATTAAGATTATCATCCCACAGGATGCTGCTCCCGGATATGTGACTCTGAAAACACCTCAGGGAGATATTACAACGATCACTGAACTCACTTTCTCGGAGCCTATCGTACTGGAAGATTTCAGTCCGAAAACTGTAAAGGCCGGCGATGTACTGGTGATTACCGGAGATTATCTGAATTTGATACAGGAAATCATTTTTGTAGAAGACGTAACGGTAGACGCAGAAGCCTTCGTAAGTCAGTCCCGTGAGAAACTGGAGGTAATAGTTCCGTTTGAAGCACAGAGTGGTAAATTCCGTATCTCCAATGGAGCAGAAATTCCTATTGAAATTTATTCGGAAGAAGAATTGGTCGTGACACTTCCCACAATTACCAAAATTGCACCTTCTCCGGTTAAAGCAGGAGAAGTTCTGACTGTAACAGGTACAGATCTCGAGCTTGCTGCGGCAGTCCGGTTTGCCGGAGAGGTAGAGGCGGAAGAATTTGACCTGAATGAAAATAACACAGAAATCTATGTAATAGTTCCTTATGAAGCACAGGAAGGTGCTTTGACATTGATCACTAAATCGGGTCTGGAAGTGGAGAGCACATCTGTGATAACGTTGGTGACATTAACCGATCTGGTAATATCTCCCGAGGTAGGAATAAGAGCCGGAGATAGGCTTACTATTACAGGTAACAATCTGGACCTGGTGACAACGGTTGTTTTCGCAGGAGAAGAGGAAGAGATTACTCCGGATTCACAAAGCGAAACCCAATTGAACTTAACGGTACCTGAAATGGCGGTTAGTGGTGAAGTCATATTAAATATAGCAAACGGAAGTTATGCCATAGTGGAGATTGCTACTTTGAAACCGGTTGTAAATGCATACAGTACATCTTCTATAGCCATGGCATCGGATATTGTATTCAGTGGAACAGATCTTGATCTTGTTACCGGTGTCGTTTTTGGTAATAGCAGTCCGGTTGAGGTGAGCACAAACGATCCTTCAACGCTGGTAGTAACCGTGCCTGTAGATGCTGAGACAGGAAATGTTATTCTGCTTATGAATAACGGTGAAACTGCCGAATGTCCTGTCTTGAATGTGGTAGCACCAGTCGTTTGTTACGTTGTCAACTGGCAGACAGATGAGATTTATGCGGGTGACCTGCTGATCGTTGAAGTCGCGAATGTAGATAAACTTACCAGTATTCAGGTAGAAGGTAATACGGCTCAGTATATCAGAGAAGGTAATAAGCTCAGAATACTTATCCCGAGCGGGTCATACGGAGAAGACATTGATCTTACATTTGTTTCCTCCAATGGAGAAATTACTTATAAAATAGAAGTATTGCAAGGTGGTGTGGTTGAAACAGTGATCTTTACCGGACCGGTAGAGATGACCTGGAGTGACGGAGGCAGGGTTCATCTTTCTATGTCTGACTTTGAGAACCTCACTGCCGGAGCAATACTGAAAATAGCTATTGAACAGAATGATAATTGGGGGCAGATACAGATCAATAACGGTTCCTGGAATGAAATAGTCTTTAGCGAACTGGGAGGCGGTACGCTGACCACAGATAATATTGGTGATAAATCAGTGACAGAAGTAGAGTTGATTCTGACGCAGGATATTCTGGACAATATCAGAGGAACGGGTTCAGAGGATGCGATTATTATGCAAGGAAGTGATATGACTGTTACCAGTGTATCTATTATCACAGGACGGTAAATAGATATCGGAGTAGGTAGTGTGAGAAGGCTTGTTGGGAGATAAGGCTCTTTGAAACAAGCTTTCCACACTGTAACGACCTTAATAATAATTGATTGATGAATAAAATTTTGTTTTCAACCCTATACTGGGTATTATTTGTCTGTGTTACCTTTTTCTTTCTGATAGCCTGTAATGATAAGGATAGTACGGCAGATGAAAACCATTTGGAACCTCCTGTCTTTGTATCATCGGATCCTGCTACAGGAACTGTATTGACAACTACCGGAGAGGTGGATATTGTGCTGATCTATGATCAGAATATAACCTTAGATACTCCACATGGGATCACGCTGAATGGCGAAGAGGTATTGCATACGTATGCTGCTTATAAAGAATTGAAAGTGACTGTGGAACTGGTAAAAGGTACGGCTTATACCTTGATTGTTCCCTCCGGAGTAATAAAAGGTCCTGCTGGTCTGTACGCCGACCAAGTGATTCTCTCTTTTGAAACCCGGGAAGCGGTGACCCAGGAGATCAAAACCTCATTGGTCGTATCAGACCCTTTGCCACAGGCACAGAATGTCTATGATTTTCTGCGGGAGAATTACAGAACGAAGCTGATTTCGGGAACCATGTCCAATGTGACCTGGAATACCAACGAGGCGGAGTGGGTGTACCAACATACAGGAAAATATCCGGCGCTCAATGCGGTGGATTATCTGCACCTCTGGGCTTCTCCGGCCAACTGGATCAATTACGAAGATGTTTCCGTAATAGAGGATTGGTGGAATCGCAACGGTCTTGTAGCTGCAACCTGGCATTGGAATGTTCCTGTTTCCCAGGAAATTGGATATGAAGAAGTAGCCTTTTACGCACCGTCTACCGGGTATGAAACAACTACCACTTTTGACCTGAATGCGGGCTTGCAGGAAGGAACGTATGAAAACGAGGTGATCCGGACCGATCTGGAAAAGATCGCTGACTGTTTGTTGCTGTTGAAAGAGAAAGAGATTCCTGTGATCTGGCGTCCTTTGCACGAAGCGTCAGGAGGTTGGTTCTGGTGGGGTACCAAAGGAGCTGAATCTTACAAACAACTCTGGATATGGATGTTCGACTATTTTGAGAGTCGCGGACTGAACCATCTGATCTGGGTATGGACCTGTGAGTCCGGCGATCATGAGTGGTATCCCGGAGACACATATGTCGATATAATCGGAGTGGATATCTATAATAATCATTCTGTTTCGGACATCGTATCCGAATACAACAGCCTGATTAGCAGTTATCCGGATAAAATAGTCGCTCTGACGGAATGTGGGAATGTCGCTGAAATAGATACTCAGTTTGAAGGTGGAGCCACCTGGTCCTGGTTTATGCCCTGGTACGACTACGACCGTACGCTTGACCCCGAATCTGCCGGTTTTTCCGGAACTGATCACGACCACGCTTCCGCTCAGTGGTGGAAAAATGCTTTTAACAATGATAAAATTATTACATTGGATCAAATGCCTGATCTGAAATAAATACTATCTTTGGGTAAAAATGTATGAGTTCCGGCTGTCATTTAGCTGTAACTTTGTCAAACCTGAAAATATGTATTAAAAACACAGTATTAATCATGAAAAACATTTTGATCGCAATGGGACTGATGGCTTCTGTCTGTATACAGGCAGACAATGGTAAAGAGATGTATAAAGACGCTTCCGCCCCGGTCAGGGACCGGGTGGAAGATCTGTTGGGACGTATGACCCTCGAAGAGAAAGTAGGGCAGATGAACCAGTTTGTCGGCGTAGAACATATCCGTGCTAACAGTGCGGTAATGACCGAAGAAGAACTGAAAAACAATACGGCCAATGCGTTTTATCCGGGGGTGACCGAGGCGGACGTGGAACGTTGGACCGAAGAGGGACTCATCGGCTCTTTCCTGCATGTGCTTACCATCGAAGAGGCCAACTACCTGCAATCCCTGGCTATGAAAAGCCGGTTGCAGATCCCTATTATTTTCGGGATCGACGCGATCCACGGCAATGCGCACGCGCCTGATAATACCGTATATCCGACCAATATCAACCTGGCTTGTTCGTTCGATACGGAATTAGCCTACCGGATAGCCCGTCAGACAGCAAAGGAGATGCGCGCGATGAATATGCACTGGACATTCAACCCGAATGTGGAAGTAGCGCGTGACCCGCGCTGGGGGCGGGTAGGAGAGACCTTCGGAGAAGATCCCTATCTGGTGACACTGCTGGGCGTGGAGTCTGTAAAAGGATATCAGGGCGATCTCAACTCTCCGGAAGATGTACTGGCCTGTATCAAGCATTTTGTGGGAGGCAGCCAGCCGATCAACGGAACCAACGGTTCGCCCACCGATCTGTCTGAGCGGACCATCCGTGAGGTGTTCTTTCCACCTTTCCGGGCAGGGGTAGAGGCCGGAGCGATGTCCTTGATGACAGCACACAACGAACTTAACGGTATCCCTTGCCACAGCAACGAATGGCTGATGCAGGATGTACTTCGTGACGAGTGGAAATTCCCCGGGTTTGTAGTAAGCGACTGGATGGATATCGAACATATTCATGACCTGCACGCTACGGCGGAGAATATCAAAGAGGCATTTTATCAGTCGATCATGGCCGGTATGGATATGCACATGCACGGGGTACACTGGAACGAGATGGTGGTGGAACTGGTGCGGGAAGGACGCATTCCGGAAGCGCGTATCGACGAATCGGTACGCCGCATCCTGGATATCAAGTTCCGCATGGGATTGTTTGAACAACCCTTTGCCGATCCGGAGCAGAGTATGAAGATCCGTCTCAGTGACGAGCACCGGGCCACGGCTCTGGAAGCTGCCCGCAACGGGATCGTATTGCTGAAGAACGACGGTATCCTGCCGCTGGACGCTTCGAAATACAAAAATGTATTGGTGACCGGTATCAATGCCGATGATGAGAATATCATGGGCGACTGGACCGCGCCTCAGAAAGAGGAGAATGTGATCACGATCCTGAAAGGGTTGCGTCAGGTGGCTCCGGATACCCACTTTACCTTTGTAGACCAGGGCTGGGACCCGCGTAACATGGATCCGGCGAAGGTGGCGGAAGCTGCTGAGAAGGCTAAGGATGCCGACCTGAACATTGTGGTAGCCGGAGAATATATGATGCGTTTCCGCTGGGAAGACCGTACGGACGGAGAAGATACCGACCGCTCGGACATCGACCTGGTAGGGTTGCAGAACGAACTGATCGAACGGGTAGCCGCTTCGGGCAAACCAACGATTCTGGTACTGGTCAGCGGACGTCCGCTGGGTGTAGAGTGGGCGGCTGATCACCTGCCTGCTATTGTAGAGGCCTGGGCACCGGGCATGTATGGCGGACAGGCGGTGGCAGAGATCCTGTACGGAGAGGTGAATCCGTCGGCCAAGCTGGCAGTGACCATCCCGCGTAGTGTGGGACAGATACAGATGATCTACAACCACAAACCGTCGCAGTATTTCCATCCGTATGCGGCAGGGAAACTGAGCACCCCGCTCTGGCCGTTTGGTCACGGACTTTCTTACACCACGTATCAGTATGATGAGCTAACCCTTTCTTCTAAAGAGATAAGTGCAGACGGAACAGTGGATGTCAGTGTACGGGTGACCAATACAGGCAGCCGGGACGGTGTGGAGAGCGTACAACTCTATCTGCGGGATGTATACAGCAGTGTGACCCGCCCGGTGAAGGAGTTGAAAGATTTTGCCCGAGTCTCTTTAAAAGCAGGTGAGAGCAAAGTGGTGAATTTTACCATTACTCCCGATAAGCTGGCTTTCTACGACCAGAAGATGAACTGGATCGTAGAGCCGGGCGACTTTATCGTGATGGTAGGTGCTTCATCGGCAGATGAAGACCTGATCAAAGAAACATTTACAGTTAAATAAACAAAGAGGATAGGTATACATTTTCAAGGGTAAACAGATGAAAGGGGGCTGGGTGGATCGCTCGCCGATCTACCCGCTGATCCTCCCGGACCGATCAGAAAAAAGATCTGTCCGGACACGGAGAAGATACGGCAGAAACAGAGCTCCATCCTCCTATTGAAGAATAAGTTATGATACGGAAAATAAGGAATTTAACCGCAGGTACCTTACTTGTGGCAGGGATTGTCTCGTGCCAGAGCGCGGGCAACCAGAAGCGTGTGACAGTAGCTGACAATGGCCGTACACCAGAGACAGAACACCTGCTCAACAACCTACGGGTCATCCCGCGGCAGGGAGTCATGTTCGGACATCACGACGATCCGTTGTATGGGATCGGCTGGGAAGGTGAAGAAGGACGCAGCGACGTAAAAAGCGTGGTAGGAGACTATCCGGCGGTGATGTCGTTTGATATCGGTCATATTGAGTTAGGACGCGCGGAAAGTCTGGATAAGGTCTCGTTCGGTAAGATCCGCCGGGAGATCATCGCCCAGTACGAACGCGGAGGGATGAATACAATCAGCTGGCACTTAGACAATCCGCTTACCGGAGGAGACTCCTGGGATGTCAGTGAGAAAGGGGTGGTAGCATCTATTCTGCCAGGGGGAGCGCGGTATGAGACCTTTCAGCAGTGGCTGGGAAACGCCGCGGAGTTTCTCTCTTCCTTAGAAACAGCCGACGAGGTGAAGGTACCGGTCCTTTTCCGTCCGTGGCACGAACATACCGGCAGTTGGTTCTGGTGGGGCAAAGAGTGGTGTAGTCCCGAAGAATACAAAGCTCTCTGGCGCATGACCTACGATTTTATGACAGACAAAGGAGTCAATAACCTGCTGTATGCCTATTCGCCGGGTACGGAACCTAAGGATACGACCGAATACCTCGAGCGCTATCCGGGAGACGATATTGTGGATCTGATCGGGTTCGATTGTTACCAGTTCGACCGGGAGATCTTCCTGGTACAGATGAAAAAATCATTGGATATCCTGACTGCCATCGGGCAGGCCCATCACAAACCCATCGCGGTAACCGAATTCGGGTATGAGACTATTCCCGATCCGGTGTGGTGGACAGAGACGGTATTGCCGCTGTTGAGCGAATATCCGCTTTCGTACGCGTTGGTATGGCGCAATGCCCGTGAACGCGAAAATCATTACTATGCTCCTTATCCCGGGCAAGTATCCGCTGAAGATTTTGTGAAGTTCTACGAAGATCCCCGCACCCTGTTTGCCGGAGATGTAAAGGGACTCTATAAATGATCTATTTATACGTTGCGGATAAACCACCTTTTCGCGGATGAACCCTCTTGATTTAGATAAACATTTTTGAATAAATAGTTATGAATCTGTTTGATGAAAAAGTAAACCGGTTGTTAGACAACCACGAACAACTGTTGACACGTACCAATGAACCGTTGGCAGAAGGGAATGGCGTGTATATCCGGTATAAATATCCGATCCTGACAGCGGCGCATACCCCGGTATTCTGGCGTTACGATCTGGACGAGAAGAGCAATCCTTATCTCATGGAGCGTATCGGAATGAATGCCGTGCTCAACTCTGGAGCGATCAAGTGGAACGGTAAGTACCTGATCGTGGCCCGTGTGGAAGGCGTAGACCGGAAATCGTTCTTTGCCATCGCGGAAAGTCCCAACGGAGTAGATAATTTCCGCTTCTGGGACTATCCCGTTACGCTGCCGGAAGACGTAGTTCCGGCTACCAATGTGTATGATATGCGACTGACGGCGCATGAAGACGGATGGATCTATGGTACGTTCTGTGTGGAAAGGCGCGATGAAACAGCTCCTGCCGGAGACCTGTCGGCCGCTACCGCCACCGCGGGTATCGCGCGTACCAGGGATCTGAAAACCTGGGAGCGTCTGCCGGATCTGAGATCCCGTAGCCAGCAACGCAATGTGGTGTTGCATCCGGAATTCGTAAACGGGAAATACGCGTTCTATACCCGCCCGCAAGACGGATTTATTGATACCGGTAGCGGAGGTGGCATCGGCTGGGCATTGGTAGAGGATATTACCCGGGCGGAGATTACCACAGAGATTATCATCGACCATCGGTACTACCATACCATCAAAGAGGTGAAAAACGGACAGGGACCTGCTCCGATCAAGACATCGAGGGGGTGGCTCCATCTGGCACACGGCGTACGTAACTGCGCGGCCGGATTGCGCTATGTACTCTATCTGTTTATGACCTCGCTGGAAGATCCTACCCGATTGATTGCTTCGCCCGGCGGACATCTGCTGGCCCCGCGGGGAGAAGAGCGTGTGGGAGATGTGTCTAATGTACTGTTCTCCAATGGCTGGATTGCCGATGACGACGGGAAGGTGTTTATTTATTACGCCTCTTCCGACACACGAATGCATGTGGCTACTACGACCATCGATCAACTGGTCGACTATTGTCTGCATACCCCGGAGGATGGCTTGTGCTCTTCCGCTTCGGTAAGTGTATTGAAGTGTATGATTGATAAGAACCTGAAAAAAATGAATAAGTTTTAAGTGATGAGTGTAGTGTTCTGTTTTAAGTCCGACACGCTACTGTCGGAGACAAACTGTATATACAGAATTTGAAACTTATCACTTAAAACTTACTACTTAAAACTCAAAACTCCAAACTTCCAATACCATGATAAAACTCAAAGAAAAGATCGGTTACGGGCTGGGTGATATGTCCTCTTCCATGTTCTGGAAGATATTTACAGCCTATCTGATGATATTTTATACGGATGTGTTCGGTATCCCGGCGGCGGCAGTGGGTACCATGTTCTTAGTGACCCGTATTTTCGACGCGGCCAATGATCCGATTGTAGGAGTAATATCTGACCGTACGCAGACCCGTTGGGGAAAATTCCGTCCGTATCTGCTCTGGTTTGCTGTCCCTTTCGCTCTGGTCGGTGTGCTTACCTTCTTCACCCCTTCACTGAGTACGGAAGGAAAGTTAGTATATGCCTACGTAACCTATATCCTGATGATGATCGTATATACACTTGTGAATGTGCCTTACGCCTCTTTGCTGGGAGTCATGAGTCCCGATCCGGCGGAGCGCAATACACTGTCGGGCTACCGCATGGGATTTGCCTATATCGGTAGTTTCGTGGCCTTGCTGCTCTTTATGCCGATGGTGAACGCGTTTTGTGGCGGAGATACCAGTATAGAGGCGCAACGTACGGGATGGACGCTGTCTGTAGCAGTCATGGGCGTGATGTGCGCGTTGCTTTTCTTCGGATGTTTCGCACTCACCCGGGAGCGGGTGAAGCCTATCCGCGAAAAACAGGCCCCTCTGAAAGAGGATCTGAAAGACCTGGCAAGTAACAAACCCTGGTGGATCCTGCTGGGAGCAGGTGTTGCGGCTTTGATCTTCAATTCGATCCGTGACGGAGCCACTGTGTATTATTTTAAATATTTCATTGTAGAAGAACAGCATCCGGAGATACTGTTCTTCAATATTTCGTTTGTACTCAGTGGGCTTTACCTGGCGTTGGGACAGATATTCAATATCCTGGGTGTGGTGCTGGCTGCTCCGCTGAGCAATCGGTTCGGAAAGAAACGTACCTTCATGGGGGCTATGCTCATTGCCACTGTATTTAGTGTGATCTTTTATTGGTTCGATAAAAGTCAGCTGACCCTGATCTTTGTGTTTCAGGCGCTTATCAGTACCTGCGCGGGAAGCATCTTCCCCATTCTCTGGTCGATGTATGCCGACTGTGCCGACTATTCCGAACTGAAGACCGGAAACCGGGCTACGGGACTGATCTTCTCTTCCTCTTCCATGAGTCAGAAGTTTGGCTGGGCCATCGGTAGTGCCCTGACCGGCTGGCTGCTGGCCTATTTCGGCTTTCAGGCCAATGAGGTGCAGAGTGCGGAAACCATTTCGGGTATCAAAATGTTCCTTAGTTTCCTGCCTGCCGTAGGTACCGTACTGTCAGTGATCTTCATCAGTATGTATCCGCTGTCCGAGAAAAAGATGAAGGAGATTACAACGGAACTGGAAGCGAAAAGGAGGGTTTAAGTTATAAGTTCTAAGTAGTAAGTTTTAAGTTCTAAGTTTTAAGTAGTAAGTTTTGAGTGCAAAGTTTTAGGTTATGAGTTATTTGTATGCTGACTATACTTATCACTTACTATTATAACTGGTTCTTCATTACTTTAGTTGAAAAAATAAGTTGTGATCTGTTATCTATATGATTTCCTGACAGTCCTGAAAGGACGTGCGATTCCAGCCCAGGGCAAGACGGATGAAGAGAAGCGGAATCCGACGCCGCCCTGGGGTGCCAGACGCACATGAAATGGAGTACTGCAAGTACGATCGAAAGTTCTCTTTATCATTTTCCTTCGGTCGTACTTACAGCACTCAACTGGCTGTGCGGCTCGCACCCCCGGGCGGTGGTTCGACCCGGTTCCCTACGCTTCTCCTTGCCCTGGGCTAAAATCGATCGTCCTTTCAGGACCTGGAAGAAAGCCTGGTTGACTGTCCCGATCTGAGATTCAGGACTTTTTTATAAGAAATACGGGTTGATTTCTTTCAGCTAAAGTGAAGAAAAAATCTATAACTTATCTGTAGTTTCATCGTACTCAAAACTCATCACTTATAAATTAAAAGATGAATAAACAATTAGCCACCCTGCGCGGAGAAGTGGCAGAGGTACTGATCCGCAATATACTGCCTTATTGGATGGAACGGATGACCGACCATACCTACGGAGGATTTTACGGCCGGGTGACGGGCAAAGAAGAACTTCTGACCGAGGCCGATAAAGGTGCCGTGTTGCACGCCCGTATTCTCTGGGCTTTCTCTGCCGCCTATCGTCTGCTCGGCAAAGAGGAATATAAACTCATCGCCACGCATGCCAAACGGTTCCTGATCGATCGTCTCTACGACAGGGATTACGGAGGTGTGTATTGGGCGGTAGATTATCAGGGAAATCCTGTGGATGTACGTAAACAGATCTACGCGCTGGGATTTGCCATTTACGGGTTAAGTGAGTATCATCGGGCTACAGCGGATGCCGAAGCGTTGACCTATGCCATCCATCTGTTTGAGAGTATTGAACGGCACAGTTTCGACCGGAAGCACAACGGCTATCTGGAAGCATTGACCCAGGAGTGGTGTGAGATAGAAGATATGCGTCTGAGCGATAAAGATGCCAACGAACGGAAAACCATGAATACCCATCTGCATATCCTGGAACCGTATACCAATCTGTACCGCGTATGGCAGAGCGACCGGCTGAAAGAACAGCTCCGCAACCTGATCGTGATCTTCCGGGACAAGATCGTAGACCGGCAAACCTGCCATCTGAACCTTTTTTCGATGACAACTGGCAGAGCAAATATCCTATCCATTCGTATGGACACGACATAGAGGCTTCGTGGCTGCTGCACGAAGCGGCATGGGTACTGGGAGACAAAGAACTGTTGGTATCCATAGAACCTTTGGTCAGACGTATCGCGGACGCGGCTACCGAAGGATATACCCCCGGCGAAGGAATGAGCTATGAAAAAGACCTGAGTACCGGACATACAGACCGGGATCGTCACTGGTGGGTACAGGCAGAAGCCATTGTGGGCTATATCAATCTGTATCAGCATTTCGGCGATACATCAGCTCTGGAGAAAGCGGTAGATTGCTGGGCATTTACCCGGGATCGGTTGGTCGACCGGGAGAACGGAGAATGGTTCTGGGCCATCCGTGCCGATGGCAGCGTCGACCGGGAAGACGATAAGGCCGGATTCTGGAAATGTCCTTATCACAACGGACGTATGTGTATGGAATTGATCGAACGGTTCGCGGAATGATGATACGTTGCAGAACCGGATTACATCCGGTTTGCTTGATTCAAACAACAAACCGGAGTCGCATCCCTGCCACTCCGGTTTTTTCTTTACTTATGGAGAGAATTTATAGAGGTGTGATTTTCAGTAAGAGATTTATTCAGTTCATCCGATCTTACCCGCTGTGACAAAAGGTACTCCTGCTTTGGCAGAAGTACTGAGATTGACCGTTCATCCTGCTGTTGCTGAGAAAGCGGATGTCTCAGTAGCACTTTTTGTGTAAGACAGATTAGCTGATGTATAGGGATCGGTCGGTGGGAATATCCGCCACGGTCTGCCCTTATTTTCGTTACGACTCAGAGTAACGCTGTCCGTAGAGGGCCTGCTACTGAAATGATCATATCCCACAGTAGAATGAGATCCCGGATAGGGCATACTTATAGTATCATGTGGAGTTCCGTCTATCTTATAAAAATGATGTTTATGACGATAAGGGGTTGTAACAATCATTCTGTTTAGTGGATTTGATTCCTGAGAAACGTTGGGTGTACCCATATATGGTTCATTGGCCTCTGTGCCTCCTGAGAGTTTCCTTTCATACCTGTAATCCGGAACCTCTTTATGAGACAAAGAAACACGGATCAAAGTGTGTCTTTGTCTGCCTGTATCATCCTCCCGAATCCTATAAACAAATCCTGTTCTTATCTGAGGAAACTCCAGAATCTCTCCCATGGTTGCTGATATGAGCAGGAATGCTTTGTGGAGCCATCTGATAAACAGGACCTGGATCTGAATGTGTACTAAACCCTCTTGTCATAGGGGAAACATTTGCTTTCTCTAAGAGGGTATGCTCCTCTTTATTGCAGGCATATAAGATGAACCCTAAATGGAATAGTACAAACAAATCGTGCTTTTTCAGTGTAGAAGTAATAAAAAACAGGTTTTTCTTACTACTGAAATGTATAAAAGAAAAACCTGTTCAGCGGACTTTTATGATACGTAATTAATATTCTGTATACTGAGGATCAAAGTTGGTCCATCCGGCCATCCAGGTATCCTCCGGACCGGAGAAGGCTCCGATATATGTTACAGACGTATCAAGGAAGCTACTGCTTACGCCGGTGAAACTCGCGGTTCCCAGCAGAGGACTACCCGTCTGAGGAATGTAGTTCTGTCCGGTGTCGTATGTATCTGTCAGCAACAGATCGTCTTCATCTTCATAATATGCATTCCCTGGCTGAGATTTGAAGAAAGTAGAAGAAAAAGATTCCTGTGTTTCATCATACGTAATGGTACCGTTGTCATATACTCCCAGAATATCCTCATACTGCTTGTTGGCATCGCTACCCAGTACCTCCATATTAGCGAAAATAATATTCTGCAGTTTGATGGTGCCGTCCTGGGCAAAACCTACACTGTTACCTCTTTCGCCATCAATGATCAGACCGATGGGATAACCAATGGCTACGGAATTGTAACAACAGAGCTGGCTGCTGCGACGGATCTGCATAGCTGCCTGGAATTTCCCGAGACCTGATCCGTTGTTGGGATACATTTCGCCTCCGTTGATATAATCCGCGTCATTTACATAACCTGCCGCACGGTTTTTATTGGTACCCGGACCGATGAAAGTGACATTGCTGAAAACGGAATTCGTATAAGGAGATACTTGTGCGCCATCCGAACGGTTATCAGATTCGAATCCATTGGATTGTGACTGGTCGGCAATTTTAGGATCACGAATACTCAGACAGAACTGTACATGCCCGCTGAAACCATTGTCTGTGTCAAATTCATCGTCCCAACCGTTGTAAGCAACCAGGTATTTACAATTTACAGAACCGCCAAACCATTCGAATGAGTCGTCGTTGGAATAAGATACTTGTAAGTGACTTACAGTAGTACCCCGTCCTACGGATCCAAAAGTAATTCCATTGATCTCCTGGTCTGCCTGGAAGGGATAACCTGCGAATTCGACACGAATATACTGGAAGATACCGGAGTTATCATCATCATCATCTCCACCGTGAATAGTGCTTGGACCTCCTTCGATCGGTGCACTTCCTTCGTTATGTTTGGCTTTTCCGCAGATAATGAGTCCGCCCCAGTCACCCGGTTTACGTTGTCCGGCAGCCTGTGCGGAAGTCATCACAATAGGTTCGGAAGCTGTACCCTGCATGATCGCTTTACCTCCCGGTTCAATAATGAGGGCAGCCTGAGTTTGTTTATCTCCTTTTATGATAGTACCCGGTTCAATAGTCAGTTCAGCTCCTTCAGTAACATATACCCATCCTTTCAGAAGGTAAGTTCCTTTTTTGATGGTTTCTTTACCAGTGAAGTAGTAATTTTGGTATCCATTCCCGATCTCTGTACCGTTGTTGAATAACAGCCCCTCACTATAAACCGCGTTACCATCAATGGTAATATCCGGATCTCCTTCTCCTTGTTCAAGAGTAGAGTCGTCACTGTCGCTACACGCGACAAATAAAAAACCTGTGCATACGGCAGCCCATATACAGGCCATAAAACCGATTGATCTCATGTTCATTTTCATACGTTTTTGCTTTAGATAACTGGGTATCCCCCCAATAATTATATGTTAGAAATTGTAATTTACCGTCAGTCCGAAACTACGTCCCGGTTTATACGTTTTAGTAATTTCTTCTATGTGAGTTTTCTTCTCACCGGAATATATTTCAGCCATTTGTTTAAAGTATACTCTTTCCGCGAGCAGATCACGTACGGAAAGTTTCAGTTCCCAATGCCCCAGTTTTTTTCCTATAGACAGATCTATAGCGTTACGGGGCATTTCGTAGGAGTTAGGTATATTACTACTGTCTTCTCCGCCTGTAGTACCTACACTACGTCCTACTCCGATGATGCGTTTTCCGATCCGGTTGTAAAGAACTGCCGCATTCCAGCCATTTTCCGATCCCTGGTAGAATATTCCTGTATTGATCAGGTAAGGAGATTGTCCCTGCATGGGGCGATCCTGTTCTTTACTCCCTTCCTCAAATTTTACTTTACTTTTAATGAATGCGCCATTGAAACTGAAGCCGAAGTCACGCATACCTATAAAGTCCAGATTTTTGCGGATATCCAGTTCCACTCCATAATTATTGGTCCCTTCGGCGTTCATATAAGAATACACCAGATTGGTTCCTCCTGCTACACTGTACGTCCATTCGATCGGATCTGTAAAGTTCTTGTAGAATAAGGCTACAGAGACTTGCTCTCCGCCGGAAGGGTAATATTCATAACGCAGATCTATATTGTGGATATAAGCAGGTTTTAATTGGGAATTTCCCATCACATCGCTGGCCAGATCGAAATCGTAAAAAACGAAAGTTGTCAATTCCCGGAACTCCGGACGATTTACCGTTTTGCCATAGGAGAGACGGATCTGCTGTTTCCCTGTCAGGAGGTAAGTCATGTTCACTGAAGGGAAAAGATCATGATAGGTAAAAAAACTGCTCAGCTCACTTTTTTCATACCTTTTCGCGTTTTGTATCAATTCCATTTTAGTATATTCATAACGTAGACCTGCATAGAGAATCAGTTGCCGGAAGGGTAAATGAGCTGCTACATATCCGGCGGCGTGGGTATTATTACCCCGGTAATTATTGAGGTAATTCACCTCTTCAAACAAGTGCAGCTTGTCCAGTCCGTAATTTTCGTTAACTAAAAGTTCATTCGTAATATCCATATACCGGAAACCGCTGGGTAGGGTATTGCTGTAATAGTTCCAGTTGTAATAGAATAAACGCGTATTATATGCACGTGCACGGTATTCTCCGTACGTACCGGTTTTCAGTGTAGGTGTAAATTCCCCCCACTGGAAATCATGCTGATAATTCACATTTCCGGAGAAGATGTGCTCATCTAATTTGGTAAACTCGCGACTGATGTCGTTGGCCGTTGTCCATCCGATCTTGTCTGTTTCGAGGATATCGTTCAGTACGATGCGGCGTCGGTCGGGCAGGTTACGGTTGGCATAGGCATAACCCGCGCTCCAGTCTAATCTGCCCTGATCAAGGGTATATTTTCCTGTGAGTTGTCCGTTGTAGGCAGAGCGGCTGGAGTAGTAATATTCCATACTCTCTTCGTTGTTGCTCTGCGCGTCTGTTCCTACGCGGTTGGTGTAGCGGCTTTTACCGAGTTGGTTGAATATATTTTTGAATTCATACCGGTGGCGGCTGTCGCGGGGCTGGAACGTAAAATTGACCATAGCCCCTATACGTACATCGTGGTTGTACTGGTTGTCCGTACTTTTGCGTAGATAGACCGAATGATTATGTGTATGGTCATAACTACCAAACAGGGAGTTCTCCATATCTAAAAAAGTCTTGTAGGCATTGCTGTAGTTGACCGCGGCCAGCAAGGCAAAGCGGCGACCGCTTTCCGTATCCCAACGGCGGTTGAAGGCCAGATTGAATTTCAGATCACCGATCGGTTTGCGGCTTCTCACCTTCCAGTCGTTGTTGAGGTGATTGTTGAGCAGGTCGATCGCGTCGTCATCCCCGCTGAATTTGTTCATCACCCGGTGGATGCCACCATCAAGTGAACGCAAGCCGTTGTCGAAACCTAAAAAATCCGTTTTGCTTCCTTTGTTGTAGAGAAAATCCTTAAAATGTGTCTCATCGTTGAGGCTGGTACCTACAGAGATCTGCAACGAGTTCTCCGAAGGCATATCTTTGGTGTTGA
>Ga0192245_10157_pt1 | contig 34207 bp, 27 predicted proteins | sample Koala_Koa27_M3_FD_131238 | JGI IMG/M metagenome (GOLD analysis project Ga0192245, IMG submission 131238) | Enriched cells from koala feces incubated with labeled cellulose particles, San Francisco Zoo, California, United States - Koala_Koa2-7_M3 ...
CTCAGGACTGGAAGGAGGCTTTCCAGGACTGGAATGAACTTATCAAAAAAGGTCAAAACAAACCGCTTGAAGGGGCCAGAATACTTGAAGAGGCCAGAAAAGAAACGTTAATCAAAGAGTATGCAGAAGAGTCGGGAAAAGAAGTAGCATATGCAAAGAATATGTTAGATCTTAACCCACCTACTGTTAAGAAAATTTTTACCTCGGCGTGGGGTGCGGGCACTCTTTCAGTAGTTCCGGTGGTTGCCGGAGGTTTATTACAAATAGGAGACTCTCAAAGGCTGCCTGTATACCCTCTTAGCAATAAGAATGATCGGGGAAGAGCAGAGATGTTGGGCACAATAACTATTGATCTGAATGGTGTGGAAAAGACAGACTCTGATGCAGTTCGTAATGTAGTTCGTGAAAGGATACGTATAGAAAGAAATAAACTTATTGGAAAAGAGAACGATACTATAGATGATTTCTATGGGGAATCTGAAATATATCAGGCAATTGTTGATCTTATAGTTGAAGATCACTGTGGAAGGTCAGAATCCGCAAAAATATATAAGGAAGGTACAACCGAGCATATACCTTCAGAATTACCAGTAACGAATTAACCATTAAAAATGAAAGTAAGTATAGACGTTTTCCGGAAATATATACATGAGAGGTTGATTGGATATATTACTGAAAAAACCCAGGGTACCTCTGGTTATCCGTTGTCTGATTTTAATTTGTCAAAAGAACTGTCTCCTTTCCTCCCTCACGAAACCACGTTCGAAGAGCAAGTCCTTTTCCTGCTTGCCCTGATGCCCCATATCGCTCCCGAGGTCTTAGATCCTTTTCTGGTACAGGACCCCGACCTGAAACGTCCCTATACCCGTTTCGGGGGGTGGCGGGGAGATTCGCATACCGGATTTCTGCCTACCGGGGAAACCGCTGTTTTTCTGCTTTCCGCGGGTGGAGAAGACAAGAGACAGGAGGTCTGTCGCCTGCTGGGTACGGAACATTGGTTCCACACCGACCATATCCTGCGTTGCGAAGGGCAGGGCCGTGGCGAACCCTTTCTCAGTGGAAGGCTGATGCTCTCGGAAGAAGTGCTTTCACGCGTTCTATATAATAAGGAGTATGAGCCCGGTTTCAGTACGGAGTTCCTTGCCCGCCGGATCACCACCTCGTTAGACTGGAACGACCTCATCCTCCCGTATTACCTGCGGGAGGATCTCGAAGAGATCTGCCATTGGCTGGCCCACCAGCAGGAGATCCGGGAGCAGTGGGAACTGGGAAGGTGGCTGCGTCCCGGCTATCGCTGCCTGTTCTACGGACCACCCGGTACCGGGAAAACCCTGACCGCCACTCTGTTGGGAAAGCGTACCCGAAGACCTGTCTACCAGGTAGACCTCTCCGCGGTGGTATCCAAATACATCGGGGAGACCGAGAAAAACCTGAGCCGCCTGTTCGACCGGGCCGGGCAGCACAACTGGATACTCTTTTTCGACGAGGCTGATGCCCTGTTCGGTACCCGTACTGAAGCGCGCTCTTCTAACGACCGGCACAGCAACCAGGAGACTGCCTACCTGTTGCAGCGTATCGAAGCATTTCCCGGTACCGTATTGCTGGCTACCAACCTGAAAGACAACCTCGACGAAGCCTTTTTCCGCCGTTTCCAGTCGGCCCTGTATTTTCCCATGCCCGATGAAGAAGCCCGTTACCGCCTCTGGCAGGGTATGCTGCCCGGATGTTGGCTGGGCGGTGAAGCCGAAACCCTGTTGCGCGAGCTTTCGCGGCATCCGCTTTCCGGTGGCAGTATGGTGAATGTCTTGCGGAGTTGTGCCGTACGGCTACACGCTGCCGGGCAGCAGGAGGCCACTGCCGGATTGCTTAGAAATATCATAGAAAAAGAATTAGAGAAAGAAGGGAAAATCGTTGCCGCGCGGTGGTGACGGAAATTCCCTTTTCTCCTGCCACCCATAGTATATATAGCATATGGATACAAAAATACATCGTTCCCGCGTCCCTGTAGCGGTTGGCCTGCTTACTTTCTGTTTGTGTCTGTTGTCGGGTGGGTTGTCCGCGCAGTCCGTTGCTTCTTCTGCCGGAGACTACGTCTGGGAAGAATCTGACTACCACTGGGAAGAACCCATCGAACCGTTGATCCTCCGTGATACCGTCTATGACACCCTGTATATCTCTACGGCAGACGATGTCACTTCCCGGCTGGGGCTGACCTTCGACGAGTATGTACGTCGTTTCCTGGTAGCGGAAGAGGCGTTGGATACGGCAGACCTCTTCTCTCCGGAGAGCCTTTACCTGAATTACTTCCTGCCACTGCTCCGTTCCACAGACGCCTTCTTCTCCCGCAGGTTGGTGGTACGTGAATATACGCTCTCTCCTTCCGATTTCCGGGCCAGGCTGCAACTTACCGAACTTCCTTATTTCCCGCCCCACATCGCGGAAGGCGTACCGCTGGATGTGATGCTTACCTGCTACGGGGAAGAGGCCACCACACAGCTTCTGCATTCTCCCGCCGCGATAGAGTCTGCCCTGGAACAGTTGTTTGCTTCGGTCTGTTTCTCCGGCAAACCCATCCAGGGGGTCAATTTCTATTTTCCCGACTACAACTTCCGCCACAAACGGCAGATGGCACAACTCATCAAGTCGGTCAGCTTAGTGACAGACAGCATGCGTGTGGCCCCTATCCGTGACATGAGACTCTATGTCACCTTCGACCGCCAGGCAGGGTCGCGGCACCGCGATTTCCTGTGTTGCCTCACCCAGATGGCAGACAGTGTGTTGCTGCTGGACCGCCATCACGAACGCTATACCTTCCCGGTCATCGAAGTGATCGACCACGCGGATGCCGGAGCACTTTCCGTACCAGCGAAGATCCGGAATCAGTTGTATCTGGCGCGCTACCGTACCGGGGCATTCCCGGAGGTGAGTGCCGATGAATTCCGCTTGTCCGATCTGCGCGCGGTGATGTACAGCGATTATCCCGACAATGTGTGGCAGCGATATTTCTGGGGCCTGACTGGTATCTTACTGCTCCTGTTCGCCTTTGGATTGGTCTACCGTTTTTCTCCTGAATTCGCTTACCGGGTCAACAGCAACTTGGAGTATATGCTCGCCCTGTTGGTCATGGTCTTGCTGGAGTTCTACCTGTTGCTCTTCGCCATGTTTGAAGGGATGTCCAAAGACGACGTCTTCACCTTTGGTGAGAACAACCGCAACACCCTGCTGTTGATGCCTCTGCTGTTCCTCTTTCTTTTGCCGGTGGTACGTGCCCTGCGCCGCCGGCGCAGACTACCGTGAGTAAGTTTGGAGGTATAAGTTTTAAGTTTTAAGTACTAAGTTCTAAGTTCTAAGTTCTAAGTTTTAAGTACTAAGTGGTCAGTTGTTATACGTTTCAAGGGGGTAAGTTATAAGTAGGAAGTTCTAAGGTGTTATTGACAAACTGTTATTCAACACTCAACACTTATAACTCAAAACTTAAAACTCAAAACTCAAAACTTATAACTTATAACTTATAACTCAACACTCATAACTTACAACTTAACACCCAGCATGGAGACAGCCTTTTCGGTTTGTTGCCATACCTGCCGGTTCTCTTCCGCCAGTCTCAATGCGGCTTGTATCACCTTTTCTTTGTATGCCGATCGGCTGGCATGTTTGCCATTCAACAGGTTGTGTACAGTGCCAACCGAACAGCCTATCTCTCTGGCGATTCGTTTTTCGTATCCCGGAGGCAGCTTGGATTTGAGTGAGGATAAAGTCTCTGTATTCATGGTCTTTCTTTTTTTTGTAAATTTCTTTTTGCTTAATCCGCTGGGAGCTTTTTTTGTTTCTTCCCGAATAATTGTCCTGCAACGTACTATAAGTGTTTATTATGTTAATTTTTTGTCCCGATTTGTTTGCTTTTGCCTGCGGATTGTCTTAACTTTATACTGCAAATATAGAAATATTTTCTATAAAGATAGAACTTAGTGTAGATAAAAACGTTATAAATAACATGGATCAGCCCGAAAAAATAAAAACAGTCAGAGAAAGACTTCTGTATTTTATCAAGGAATACTTGCGTATATCTGTGCGTCAGTTTGAAATAGTCTGTGGCCTCAGCAATGGATTTGTTTCCAAGAACCGTGCTGTAATCCGGCCGGTGAATGTAGAATTAATTTCTAAGCATTTTCCTCAGATCAATCCCAGATGGCTGGAAACCGGAGACGGAGAGATGTTGCGCAAAGAATACAATGGAGAGATCATACGGAAAGACCTTCCCTATTTTGATGTAGATCTCATCAAAAAATTTGATCAGGTGGTCAATGAAGATGAGATAGATCCTACCTATTATATGAACATCCCCTTTTTCTATAACTGCGACTGTGCTTTTCCCGTGTTCGGCCGTTCTATGATTCCGGATATCAACGATGGCTCTGTTGTTGCCGTGAAAGAGGTTTCTGCCGACTCTTTATTGCCCGGAGAAGCCTATGTGATCGTCACCAAAGAGTTCCGTACGATCAAATACATACGTATCTGTCCGGAAGATCCCACCAAACTGAGATTGGTGCCCAGAAACCTGGAGGAGTATGACGAATCATTGATCGAACGGGATCAGATCCTGCGTCTTTTCCTGATAAAAGGTATCATTACCAGTAAAGTGATCTGAGTACCGGATCCGGCCCGATGGCTGACAGGTGATAAACCGTTTCCGGACAGATCTGTCGGAAATACCGGAAAAGCCCGGATCAGCCTGACTATGCTCCATCGGTCGACGAAGCTAAAAGAGTGACAATATACCGGTTTACGACGTACGATTCATCGTACGGTCCGGTTTCCGGATGAACCGACAGTCGACCGCAGCCATCGAAACCCGGCGTAGTCTGCATAACAGCCGACAAAGTCAAACGCCTGCCCATTTTGTCAGGATGTACCCGTGGGTAGACTGAAAACCCTATAGGCCCTGACTTAGGGTTTCAATCTTAGGTCATGCCAAGGAGTAAAGAGACGGAGTTCTGTAAGAACGACCGGAATCGTTCTCCGCTTCATGGATCAGCCTTCAATCAGCAGTATGTGTGAAATGTTACCCTGCTCTCTTTGCCTGTTCCCATACATCCTGTCTGTATGTCTTTTAAAAGAAAAAAGGAGGAGCAATAAAACCTTGCCCTGAGGTAAGAATGAAAGAGCCTTACCCCTTTCAGATAGCCAGATAGCCTGGCAGAGAGGTGTGTAGACGGATCTTTGCTGCTTCCGTACTGTGTGGGGGAGGATTTCCACTCAACCAGATATAAAAATAGCCTGTTACATATACGTTCAGACGCGTCATTCCCTTCCGTGAACTGTAGATCCTGGTTTCAGCCCGTCCGGATAGTCCGGCAACAGACTAACTATGCCCCCTTCCGGTCTTGGCCGGTCGGTGGTACTTAGTGGGTAGGTAGGGAAAGAGATCACAGTCGTACTATCTGTTCATCTATAATTATTTTTCTAAAGTAATTTCTCTTTGGCAGGCTCCTGCGTGGAACTTGTTATCGGGTTTTCTCCTGTACCCCTGTTCCCGTTTCCGGGGTAGGTGCCCCGTCATTGTAACCCTGTTCCCGGTCTGTAAGGCACCAGAAGGAGTCATCTGATTTCTGGTAGCAGGCTTTTTGGCTATACATCGTCTTTCCGGTCTGTCTGTTTGTGGCACGATCTGCTCAGAAGGATGCTCTCAGGCGGAAATACTGTTTTCTGATGTATTGTTGTTTGAATATCTGCTGTATCTACCTGCTGTTATTCTGAAAGCAGGTATGTTTTGTTTTTGTTTGTTTCGTGATGAGAAAATAAAATATAGGTTGAGTATCTTATAAAGAAACAAATATACGGGAGGTATGCTTTATCTTTGTCGGACTCAATGAAACCGGCGGGTTTGTCAACACTGGCGGTGTAGAGACAGGAATGTAGAGTAATGAATATAGTTTGTAAGAAAAAATGATATAGACCCATACGAAAACTAAAAGAACAGACCTGAACTTTATCAAATGCAGTTTTTTAAAACATCTTGCTGGTTAGTAAACTGAGCATCCAGGTAAAATTACCCTTAAAATTTATGAGCTATTCAGGCAAGGAGGATATGCGGTGTAAATACCCATACTCTTCCGGATACCCTACGTGTGATCTGTGGATGACGCGTAGAGACGCAAACACAGTGTTTATTATATAAATTTATCAGAATGAAAATCAGAATGTTATTGTTAGGGATACTAAGTCCCTTGTTTTTTGTAGCATGCGACAAAAACGACGATCTACCCGTACATCCAGGTGAAGATCAGGAAACAAAAAGTGTATTCCTTCGTTTTGAGACAGGAAGTGTCTCTCAGACACGCTCAGTAGAGGATAATGCCGGAGGTACAAAAGCGAATCTTTCTTCTGCCCTGATCTATTTTGCGGGCGCGGAAGCCGATCCGAAAATCTATGCGGTACGCACCGTAGGCGGTGCCGGATCAGATGCCACCATCGAAGAGATGATCCGTGAAGGTGGTAAAGAATTCAAAGGTATTCCTGTGGATGTAAAGGTCGTATATGTGGTAGGTAACCACGATTCAGCGGACCAGGGAGGAGCGTACGCGGCTTTCCCGACTGCCAAAGGTACTCCTCTTTCAGAGATGGAGGCTACGTTGTTAAATATACAGCAGATCAACTATCCTTCTTATGCCACACAAACCGGCGGACTGGCTGCTCTGTTGTATGGAAATGGCCTCGTAAATACCCGGCTGAATGAGAGTCAGCAGACAGAGTATTTCGCACAGGTAAAAGTGGCTCCTATCAATGCCCGTATCGAACTGGACGAACTGACCTATACCGGCCACCTGACCGCTTTTACCCTCGATGGGATTTTTATGAACAACTACTGGTCCGTAGCGGATCTGGGATTGACGGATTTTGCTCCGGCCCATCTGGTGAACAACGGTTCGGATACCGATACGTATAAGATCGGTGGCGATGAGTTTGCTTACAACTACTATTCCACGATGTTTGATGAAGTAGGACAGTACGTAACGGTAACAGAGGAAAAAGCAAGTATGAAACCCGCGGCGGATAAGACCTGGGCGTATCAGGTATTGGGTGAAGCTCCTCAGGTGGCACATGTCATTGTGAAATTTACCGATGTAGTAGATGAGAACGGCAAAAAGCAGGCCGATCAGTACCTGACCGTAAAAGGGTTCAGAGATATGAATGGTAATGAACTTTCTACGCTGGAATCGGGTAAGGTATACCGTATGAAGTCACTGGCTTTCGATGACTCTCATCTGGAAATTATCCCGGAACCGGATATGGTATCTATCTGGGTAACAGTAGAGATCCTGGACTGGGTAGAAGTAGAAGTGAAACCCATTATTTGATTTACGATTTACAGATTTACGATTTACGGGGGAGAATACAAGGCAGATATAGATCGGAAGGGAAGATCAAACCAAGGATGTGGATACCTGGCTGTCAGTCAGGACATAGACCTACTCATCAGAAGAAATTTCTTATATCCGGATCTTTATCTGTTGATCAGGTAGTATGCTCTATTCATGGTAAATCGTAAATCCGTACATCGTAACTATTCTTATGTTAAAGATCAACAAAATAATCTTTTTATGTTTCGCGTTTGCTGTTCTGCCAACGGCATGTATCAGAGAAGACCTGAGTCATTGTCCGTTGCCCGGGAATGTGGGCCTTTCTTTTCTTTATTACGGAGACGGAGAGGAAGATATTTTTCCACACAAAATAGAACGCGTGACTCTCTATATCATGGACGATGCCTACACCCATGTGCGCAGGTACGAAGTCGGTAAGAATGAATTGAATACCCTTCAGGGGATACAGTTAGAGCTTTCCCAGGGAGAGTATCACGCGGTTTGCTGGGGAAATGTCTGGCGGGCCGGAGAAGAATTCCATTCCGGGGACATACAGCAACTGACCGATTATCTGCTGGTACACGGCGAAGAGGGGGAGCCGGTCACTACGATGGACTCTCTGTATTACGGACGCGCCTCTTTCGGGGTAGATGCCGGAGGGAATGTAAGGGAGACAGTCACTTTTGCTGCTGCTCATATTGATATGGAGATCCATATCAGAGGCTGGAGGCATCTTTTTCCCGATGAGGCCGGACTTCCGCAGGTAGAGATCACCGGACTCTTTACCCGGTACGATTTCTCCATGAAACTTTCGGGAGAGCCGGGTGTGGTACTCCCTGTACTCGAAAAAGACGAAGAGGACATTCTTTCCGGATATTTCAGTCTCCTGAGGTTTCCGGACGAGAATCCCATTGAAATACATATCAGACAAAAAGAGGGCCAGGTGCTCTATACGTTGGGTTTGCGGGCCTTTATGGAATCGAACCAGATCCGTGTGGAAGGGATACATGAAATTACGATCCCTGTATATTTCTCTTTCGGATCTCATGGCGTAGAGGTAGGGGTGGATCCCTGGGACTCCGTGCCTGTACAACCGGATCTGTGACAGCGACGCAGGTCTGTCAGATGCCCATCAAACAGATTGTCTTTCCCGGTTGTTATAACCGGGCAGAGCCGGGCTTTTTTCTGAGGTTTCTGTGAAAAAGCGGTGACAAAGAAGAGTCTCTACGGTATAGTTTTATAGAAAGGAACAGTATGTTGACACCAGATACACTAAACAAAGAATTGATCCAACTGATCCGTGACAGGCTTCCCAAAGGGACCACTGTCGCGAATTATCTGATGGATATACTTCCGCTCGGCAAAGAGGCTGTATACCGCAGGTACCGGGGCGAAGTACCTTTTACACTGGCCGAAGCGGTCACCATCTCCCGCAAGATCGGTATCTCCTTAGACCAGCTCACCGGAGTGAAATCTGCCGGTGAAGCGTTGCTGGATATGAAATATATGCAGGGCAAACCTCATCTGGAGATCTATTCGGATACCATGGACCAGTATGGCAACGCGTTTCAGGTGCTCTCGCGCAAGCAGCCCAACGAGCTGTGGGACGCTTCCAACCGCATTGTGCTGGGTCTGCAGTTCCATTATCCGGCACTTTCCAGGTTTCACCTGTTCAAATGGCTCTATCAGCAGGATGCGCGGGTAGACGGGAATGCGATGTTCAGTTACGAGGAGGTGGAACTTACCCGGCAGCTGCGCGCCAAACAGCAATACTTAGTAGAGGTAAGCCGGGAGTTCAACCGCAGTGTCTATATCTGGGACAATCGCGCCTTCTTCTCCTTAGTCAACGATATCCGGTATTTCCGGGATGTACAGATGATCTCCGAAGAGCATATCGGACAACTTAAAAATGAAATGCTGCAACTCCTCAGCGAAGTAGAATCTCTGGCCAAGAACGGAGCGTTTCCCAATGGCAATGAATTGCAGATGTATGTTTGTCACATCAATTTCGAAACGTCCTGTGCTTACGTACAGTCCGGAGAAGAGAAGTTGAGTCTGATCAAGGTGTACAATCTGAATTCTATCCTTTCGCACGATCAGCGGGTGTTTGATAACCTGAAAGGATGGATACAATCTTTGCGTAAGTTCTCTACCCTGATCACACAGAGTGCCGAAATGCAACGTTACAAATTCTTTAAGGAACAGAAAGAAATGATCAGCAAACTCTGATAGAGAGGGCGTTTTACATGCGGAATATCTCATCCAGTGCTGAGATAATTAACACAAATGTCCACCAATAGGTGGTATGTAATCAAACCAAAAACACGATGACGTTCAGAAAAATACTATTTTTTCTTTCACTGCTTGTAGGGGGGGTGTCGGCTTGTCAGGATTCGGAATATGTGGATCCGGGAACAAAGCAGGACGAAGCGGTCACCTTGTTCATGAATGTACAGGTTCCTTCGACAACGTTGCCCGGACAGACGCGCGACGCGCTTCCCTTAGAAAGAGTCGTAGCAAACATAGCGGTGTTGGTACTCGAAAAGTCCGGTGACGACTACCTCTATCGCTATCAGGTGCAGGGGCAGTCCATATCTTCGGGCGCGGAGAATATATATTACTTCAACGCCCGGCTGCTGGCTACCGATTCGCCGTTGAAACTGCTGGTGCTTGCCAATGCCGCGGGGGACGTGTCCGACCTGCCCGTACACGCGACAGAGACGGATGTAAAAGCCGCTCTCATCCGTGACTATCCGGAAGTGCCCACAGGGATGGAAGGTATACTGCCCATGTCGGCCGAATTGCTTTTTCCTTCCGGTATCACCATTCACCAGGAAGCTTCTTTGAAACTCACCCGTTCGGTAGCCCGGGTAGATGTATACAACGGCGTACCCGGCGATTTTGAATTACTGTCGGTACAGATTTTCCGTGCCCATGAGAAGATCAGTATCCTTCCGGAGGAGTCCGGAGCAGAGGTGGTTACTATGCCTACTATTCCCGGCGGTTCTGTCGCGAAAATACATACGGAAGCAGTCCTGTGGGTGAATGAAGGAAATATTCCCATCTATCTTCCCGAGTCTGCCGCTGTGACGGATAAGGATCGGCAGGTACTGGAAGCTACGTGTGTGGTGATCGGGGGTATATATAAAGGAGATACCTCACCCAGTTATTACCGGATGGATTTTGTGCCGGAAGGAAGACCAGAGCTCTTCGGGCAGGTGCTTCGTAATCACAAATATGTCTTTACCATTCAGAAGGTCGTGGGGTGCGGATGGGAAACTCCCGGCGATGCTTCCCGAAACACCTCTTCCAACATGCAGGCAGAGATCAAAGAATGGAATGAGTATAGTATCCATATGAGTTTCGATGGCGTGAATCACCTGGCTGTCTCTGCCCGGGAGCTGATGCTGGACGCGATCGCGGGAGATAAAAAGTTTCTTGAAGTAGATACCAGTCTGGATACATATAATGTATACTGGCTGGATGATGCCGGAAGCGAACATTCAGGCACCCTACATCCCGGCGGAGCGGCAATCATCGACGACGAAGGGTTGTTCCAACTGACCATCAATGACGATGGTACCCGCGTTACCTTCACCACCTTGCAGGAGAATACCACCGGAAAACGGCGTACCCGGACGATTCGTATCCGTGCCGACAGACTTTCCCTGACCTGTGAAATCCACCAGGGGCTGATCTCGCGGAGCAACCGTCAGGTCCTGATCTATGGATCTCTTCTGGAGATCGGTAGGTTTGGGAATGCGATATTTCCCGGTGAGGTGGCACCGGATCGTCCGGGAGCCATGGTGCGAAAGTTGCGCCATACAAGTAATTTCGGTCCGGATACTCCTTTCCGGTTCGAAGGATTTGAATTCGGGGGAATGGCTGTATATGAGATCCCCCCCTCTGCTCATCAGCGCGTTTGATGTAGTCTATCTGACGTATGCAGGTAATCCCGCGCCAGCTCATGTGATCCACTGGGTAGATGACAGACCCAACCGGGTATTGATCGTGCAGTACGATACTAACAACACCAATAAGGCTACCATGGATGCGTTGGGAGTACCTTTTCAACATAAATCCGATGTCAAACCTTACCTCTTGCATCCGGAGGCTCCCGCGGGTATAGTAGATGGCCCCTTTGGGGTAGTTAGCTCTTCCCTGCAATTCCGTTGCTACGATACCACCCACGGTGAGATCACACTGGAAGACGCGCGCGCCAACAACATTACTCCCATCCTGGTAGGAGGCACTACAGGAGGTGTCGTTCTTGGGGTAGATCTGGATCGACACATCGTCTACAGCGGTGATATAGACCTTTATTACAGTGATAAAGGCGGCAATGCTACCCAGGGTACGGAATGGTTGAATACCAGTACCCTGGTAGATACTTCCAGCAATGCCGAGAAACTGATATTCAACCTCTGGGCCTGGATCGCGGAAGTGGCGCTTAGTGAATAACGAAGCAACGTATGGATGTACGATTGGACGATTCAGATCACCCTGCTTCATTTGACACATTTTATTTTTAAGTAGCTGTTCATCATTCACTGTATAGGGTACTACTCCGGTAACCTGTAGAGAAGCACGGCGTGCGTCTCAGCATACCGAAGGAGAAAGCGTATACCCTGCGAAAGGCTTTTTTGTTGTACCTGCATCGCGGAGACGCGCGGCGTGCGTCTCCTGCAGAGAAGTGGATTACCTGGAGAGCAACTCACGTTGTGCATAGGTTTATAGATACATCGTATACCGCCTCTCTACAGGTGAATGCAGGAGTGTATATACCATTAATCAGGAACCCTTGCTTATCAGGCGGAAGAACAATAGATTGTATGAGTAAGACCACTCTATACAGTTGCTCTGTTCCATTTTAATTTTTTAGAGGTTGTTCCTTTGTTCTTCTGTCTGATACATACGAATTATATCATACGTCAATCTGCCTTTCAGGAACACGCAAAACAAATGCAATACAAAAGACACATCAATCTCATTCCTCTGTAACCCCCTGTAATGTATATCCTCTTTTTTTGCATCCGGAAAATCATTTTAACAGATTGTAATGAAAAGGATAAAACACATCTTATTATGTATCAGTGTATGCTTGTCTCCTTTGCTGGCAAGCGCGCAGATCGCTGATTCGCTTTTCAGAGTAGTACCTGTGCAGGGAGCTTATAACTTCCGGGACATAGGCGGGTACCCAACCAAAGACGGCCGTACGGTGGTGAGTGGAAAGATATACCGCTCTGCCGATATTGGTAAACTCACCGACCAGGACCTGGAGTTGCTGGCAGAACGCCATATCTGCACCGTGGTCGATTTCAGAGGTACACAAGAGGCAGCCGCTTCGCCCGACCGTTTGCTGCCGGGTACTGACTACACGTTGTGTCCGGCAGGCAGCGACCATGTAGGAGATCCGAACGATATGATCTCTTTGCTCAAAGACGATAATTTTCTGCTCTCTTTCTACGGTAAACCCAGTGTACATTATGCCGGAGACCGGTTCCGTACACTCTTTGCCAAATTGATGGAGCAGCCCGCGGAGAATGCCGCTCTGTTGTATCACTGTACCGGCGGCAGAGACCGCACCGGCATGGCCACGGCTCTGATCCTTTATACCTTAGATGTGCCCATGGAGGTGATTACCGAGGATTATGTGGCTTCCAACTTCTACCTTCGTGATAAGAACAGAGACATGTATGACGGACTGGCCGAAAGAGTAGGCATTTCCGTAGAACAGCTCGAAGAGAAGATGCAGCTGCGTCCGGAATTCTTAGAAGCTTTTTTCAGCGCGCTTGCCGAAGAGTACGGAAGTGTGGAAGCCTTCCTGGAAAAAGAGTTCGGCATGGGACAACCGGAGAGAATCGCGTTCAGAAATAAGTTCACCTTTTAAGAACTCATCCCGATGAAAAAGAGTACGATCCTTTATCTGGCTCTGCTATGGGTATATCTTGGCAGTTTTCCTGTGTCCGCGTATGCCCAGATGGTAAAAGGAGAGATCGTTTGCGACGACGGTCCGCTCCCGGGGGTAACGATCCATATCCAGGCCCTTCAGCAGGGTACGGTGACAGACCTGAATGGTATGTTCAGTCTTCAGTTGAAAGAGACCGGAGAATACGACGTACGGATTTCCTATATCGGCTATCAGGAGATCAGCCGCAGCGTACGTATAACAAGCGGTATCAACGATCTGGGAACGATCTTTCTCGAACCCGATGAACTGTTGCTGGGAGAGGTGGTGATCAGTGGTACCATGGCTCCTTCGCAGCGCAAGGCCTATGACATCAAGAAAGCCTCTATAGCTATGATGGACATTGTAGCGTCGGACGCGGTAGGTAAATTGCCCGACCGCAACGCCGCCGAAGCCGTGCAACGTATTTAGGGAGTGGCCGTGGCCCGTTACCACGGCGAGGCCGACCAGGCTACGGTACGGGGCACCCCTTTTGCCTGGACCTCGACGCTGTTCAACGGCAGCCGTCTGCCCAGTTCCAATGTGATGGGGAACCGTTCCTCCGTACTGGATGCCGTACCTTCGGAACTGATCCAGTATGTACAGGTAGCCAAGGCCCTGACACCCGACTGGGAAGGGGACGCTATCGGCGGGTCGGTCAATTTCATTACCCGTACCGCTCCTGTAAAGCGCAAATTAGGGATCAGTATGGCCGGTGGATACAATGCCTTCTCGGACAACGGTACTTACAACGGTTCGCTGGTGTATGGCGATCGGTTCTTCAACGACAAACTGGGAGTGATCTTAGTAGGAGCTATCTGGGACCGCCAATGGGGGTCAGACAGTTTCGACGTAAGCTACAACACCTCCTACGAAGATGCGGGTCAGCGCAATTCCATCAATTCCGTAATGCTCAAACGCTACATGGGGAAACGTCAGACCTACGGGATCAACATGGGACTGGAATACAAATTCAACAACGATCATAAGATCTTTTTCCGGGGATTGTACGACAAGTTCAACGACATCCGTCCGGTATATGAGACGTATGTCAACTACAACAGCAGCCAGTTCCAGTACAACTACCGCTATTCGTATTACCAGACCCGCCTGACTGGAGGAGAGGTGGGCGGAGAACACCAGCTGACTTCCAGGATAGCGCTGGACTGGGGCTACAGCAACTATACCTCCAGTTATTTCTTAGATACCCCTTCTACTTCCGATCAGAAAGGTTTGCCTATCGCGACCTTCAAGCAGAATATTACCAGCGGTTTCAACAACCTGTCCAATGACGGGCTCCGTTACTGGGGATTTGATTCGCCCAACGGGGTAGGAGGCAAACCGATGAAGTTCGATGCAGGTATCAACGACTATTCCGAAGTACTGGATCCGACCAGACTCACCTTGCAACAGCTGGTGATCTCTCAGTTAGACAACAAAGAGCACGACCAGAGTTTCCAGCTCAATCTGAAAGCAGATCCGACTACCCGACTGAAACTGAAAGCCGGTATGAAATACCGTACCAAATCCAGAGACAGCTATTACGGCTCCAACTTTGTCTACCTGCCCGGTGCCGCGTTGGGGATTCCCGATTCGCCCGGTCTGGTGGCTCTGAGCGATCTGCGACGGGAACAGTTTCCGATCGGTAATGGCTATTTCAAAGGTATGGAAGGCAATTATTACCGCTATATCGTAGATCCGCTTACCAAGCAGCAGTTGTTTGATCTGTTCCAGCCCTCTTTCCTGGAAGCCAACGGTTTCGGAGACTATACTTCCGCCTCCAACGCTACCAATATCTACAGAGCTACGGAAAATGTACTGGCCGGTTATATCATGGCGGATTACGCGCTGACCGATCATTTCCGTATAGTCGGCGGGGTACGTAACGAGTATACGATGACTACCCTGAAAGGATCTCAGGCTACAGTCTCAGGCAGCCCTGCGGTGACGGAGATCACCCCGGCGAAAAAGGAGAACAACTACAACATGTTGTTGCCTATGCTGCATCTTAAATATGAAATAAACGACCGTACCAATCTCCGTTTTGCCTATACCCGCACATTTGTGCGTCCGAATTTCGGGGATATGACCCCGGGAGAGTCGATGGACATGACGGCCAACCCCATTGTCGTATCGAAAGGGAATCAGGATCTGAACCCTACGTTCGCCAACAATTTCGATCTGATGGGAGAGTATTATTTCGATAACGTGGGGCTGCTTTCCGGAGGAGTTTTCTACAAGGATATCAAAGACGTGATCTTCACAGACGTAAGTTATTATACGGAAGGGGGCAGCAGCTATGTACTAACCCAGGCCAGGAACCTGCAGAACGCCCGTCTGTTCGGTTTCGAAGCCGGTATCAACAAACGGTTCGATTTCCTGCCCGGATTCCTGGGTGGTCTGGGTGCGGAAGTCAACTATACATTTATCGACAGTCGGGTGAAGGTACCCCGCAACCTTTCGGACGGTACGGCGGTCAGAGACCAATCTACCCTTCCCGACCAGTCTAAGAATATGGCCAATATCATTCTGTTCTATGAGAAAAGCCGGGTGATGGTAAGGCTTGCCGGAAATTACCGCGGAAAATCAGTGGCAACCATCAACCAGAACTTAGGTCCCGATTATTATATCTGGACAGCCAGTAACTTTACGGTAGATGCCTCGGCTACGGTAGATCTCAGTGACAAGGTCAAGGTGTTCCTGGAAATGAACAACCTCACCAACGAACCGCTCAAACAGTTTATGGGAGACAGCCGCAGACTTACCAGCTGCGAGTGGTACGGAGTGAAAGGACAGATCGGATTGCGTTGGGACATATTTAAATAAAAACAGACGAAAATGAAAAGATATATCATTATCACATGCCTTTTCCTGACCGGCTTTGCGGGAGGGTATGCACAGGAAAATGTAAAAGTCTATTATATCGACGGTATCTATTACAGCGACAAAGAGCAACAGAACATCTATACCGGAGATTACAAAGAATTCTATCCCGACGGAGAGCTCAAAATGGAGATCTTTATCCGCAGAGGCAAACCCGAAGGCACTTATGTGATCTACCTGCCGGACGGGAAGATCGAGGAGATCCGCTCCTACAAAGCGGGTATTCACCACGGCACCTGGCGTACTTATTCGCCTGCGGGTACGCTCTTATCACATGCCGAATACCGGAATGGCAGGAAAGACGGCAGATGGGTGGTATGGAGTGAGAAAGGAGTAAAGCTCTATGAAATGTATTATCAGAACGGCAGACGCGTCGGACGCTGGAGAATGTGGGACGAAGAAGGGCATCTGGTATCTGAAATGGAATATTAATCAGCTTGTAAAAACAATGTAATTGTTCTGTAATTTCCGGATGCGATCTTTGTATCGTCAAAAAGAAATCACATAGATTCAAATCATATGAAAAAAGTAGCATTGTTTATGATGGTATCTGTTTGGGGTTTACTGAGTGTAAACGCCGTAAACAGAGAAAAAGAGAACAGGACCGAAAATGAGAACGAAAATGAGATCGCGGTCTATTCACTGAAAGGAACCGTGTATGATCCGCAGGGTCAGGAAGCACTTTCCGGTGCCAGTGTTACCATCGAAGGTAAAAAATACTATACCGATTTTCAGGGCAATTTCAACATCCCGCAACTCAGAAAAGGGAAATATGAAGTTACCGTAGATTTTATCTCCTATTGTTCCAGACAGGTAGAAATAGACCTGAACAGTGATCAGGAGGTACACATAGATATCAGGCAACAGTAGTTATTTCATATCCGGTTTTTGAAGGAAGCTGTCTCCAGGTAAGGAGATGGCTTCTTTTTTGATAGGTAACCGTCTGTGATTTTTTGAAGTAAAAAGGGAAGATCTGAGTTCTTAATCACAGATCGACGCGATCAGCCAGACAGTCAACGGCATCCGTTCAGACCTGTGTAGTGGACCAGAGGCTCAACGGCCTTCAGCGAAAATGAACAGAGTTACCCGACATCTAACGTGCCTGTAGCGCTACAGATCCTTGTAAACAGAATACTTTATACACAGCAGATATATAGAATGGGGAATATAAGGATGTTTCTGTCGTATGAGCTCCCTGACGCAATCGGACTTTGCGATCATGTGTTGTGTTTATTTTCAGTATTTTATGTACGGATTCCCTGCCGTTTCCCGGTAAGAGTATGCCCTGTATGGAGCAACCTGTCTGCAGGCACCTGGACATACTGCATATTTTTTATGGTGAAACAGCCTCCTTCTTGTATGCCGGTCTGTACCAGAGCCCTCAGCTGTAAAAGCGGAGAAGGGCGGGAACATAAGATACCGGCTCTTTTTTCCACCTGTATGTGCCGGGAACCGTCGCTTGACAGACTTACCTGTAAATGATGAAAAAAAATTATATTACACCTCTCGGGGTAAGTTGTTTAAGGGGCAATCCTTTTCATCCGAGAGGAAGACGGCATATTTCGTTGCCAAAGAGGGAGGATGGAAGTCTCCCGGGCAGGTTTATACGCTATAAGAACTTTTTAATACAGGCAGGAAAGGTGGATAAGGCTGATTCGGAAAAATACCAGATAGATCTGCAGAAACAGAAAAAGTTAAATGTTTGTTTAAAATTATTTTAATTTTTGTTGTGAAATTGCGTTGTTTTTATTTACTTTATGTCGTAAATATCAACATGTACAGGAAATGCCATAAAATCGTATATCACCGCCATGTACTTTTCCCTGTTTTCTCTTGTATATTTTCTTTTTTTTATTTAATTCGTTTAGTTATGAGAACAAATGTATGTAAATGGTTGGCTCTGCCTTTGCTGGCAGTAGCCTTGTTGGTCACTTCCTGTCAGGAAGAGTCGGAATTCGTAGCCGGTCAGCAGGCCGGGGACACCACAGTGAGTACCCGCGCGTTGATAGATCTTCCGAATGAATATCTCGAAGGTCTGGACGATGCGATTGATGTGTCTACAGTAACCAGTCTGCAACCCGGACAGAAGTATATTATTGTAGGCAACTACAGCGGCAATCTTCCTCATTACGGCAACAGCGGTGAAAAGATCGTTTTGTATGTAGAAGGTACCTGGGATGTACAGAACTGGAACCTTGAGAATGGTATTGATGTGGTGGTCCTGCCTTTCGGACAGATCAACTCTTCCGCCAATTCCTCGCTGGTGATCAACGGCAATTCCAGTCTTTACATTTTATCAGGCGGAAGGGCCGACTTCACCAACGACTTCCTCTACTTTTCCGGTACGGGACAGTTGTATGTAGCCGGAACATTGTATGCCACTTTCCTGCAGATGAACTCAGGAGATTTCTACATCACTGAGACCGGATATGTCTCCATCGGACAGTATATTTCTCAAGGTACGGGACAACTGGAGAACGACGGTACATTCATTGTAGCAGAAGCCGGTTGGGACGAAGGAGAAAATACGATTCCGGTATATGAATATCATGTAACCTATGTACCGGGTCAGACCCTATATACGGTAGATCCGACTAATCTGACGGAAGAGCAGTATATCGTATCGGACGATCAGGAGTTCGGCTCTGAGCTGAATACGAATGACTTCAATTCACTTCGGCTCTATCTGCCGGCAGGTACTCTCCTTACCTCTGAAGATCTGCCGTTGCGACTGAGTTATCAGGTAGGTACTGATGAACTTACCATAGCACAGGTGATCATCTACCTGGAATAACCAGGTTTCCACCTATTCAGAAGGGTTCTCTCGTTCCGGGAGAGCCTTTTTTTGCGGAATGCCTTCCGGGGGTGGAGCACTCCTGCTTTTTATCTTTTTTTCTGTCTTTTCATGAGAGATAACCGGGAAAAAGAGTTATTTTTGCACCCTACAATGTAACTCAACGAACGAACGCATGAAATTGGATGCTCTCACAGCTGTTTCTCCTATTGACGGCCGTTACAGGAACAAGACCGGACCACTCACGGCTTATTTTTCGGAATATGCCCTGATCAGGTACCGGGTACGGGTAGAGATTGAATACTTTATCGCGTTGTGCGAACTGCCCCTGCCACAGTTGCAGGGAGTAGATCCGGGGTTGTTTGATCCGTTGCGTACCATCTACCGGGAGTTTAATGAAGCGGATGCCGAGCGGGTGAAGGAGATAGAAGGCGTAACCAATCATGACGTAAAAGCAGTGGAGTATTTCCTCAAAGAAGAGTTTGACAAGATCGGCGGATTAGACGCTTACAAAGAATTTATTCATTTCGGGCTGACTTCGCAGGACATCAACAACACCTCTGTACCCCTTTCCGTTAAAGAAGCCTTGCGGGCCGTCTATGTTCCGTTGCTGGAAGAACTGATCTCCCGGCTGGAAGGGTATGCCACGGAGTGGGCAGACATTCCCATGCTGGCCCGTACGCACGGGCAGCCTGCGTCTCCTACCCGTCTGGGAAAAGAAGTACAGGTGTTTGTGTATCGGTTGCGAGAGCAGCTCAGCGTATTAAAAGCCTGTCCGCTGACCGCGAAATTCGGAGGCGCTACAGGCAATTACAACGCGCATCAGGCGGCCTATCCGCAGTACGACTGGAAAGCGTTCGGCGATCGTTTTGTGGAAGCGAAGCTGGGACTGCGACGTGAAGCGTATACCACCCAGATATCCAACTACGACCACCTGGCAGCCGTGTTTGATGCTATGAAGCGTATCCATACCATCCTGATCGATATGAACCGCGACTTCTGGCAGTATATCTCCATGGAATATTTCAAACAGAAGATCAAGGCGGGAGAAGTGGGTTCGAGCGCGATGCCACATAAGGTGAATCCGATCGATTTTGAGAATGCCGAAGGCAACCTGGGGATAGCGAATGCCATCCTGGAACATCTGGCCGCCAAACTGCCGGTATCCCGGTTGCAACGGGACCTTACAGACTCTACCGTGCTTCGCAACGTCGGCGTACCCTTTGCCCACGCGGTGATCGCTATGCAGAGTACACGCAAAGGCTTGGGTAAATTATTGCTCAACGAAGCTGCCATCGCTGCCGATCTGGACAATTGCTGGAGTGTGGTAGCGGAAGCCATACAGACGATCCTTCGCAGAGAAGGATACCCCAAACCCTATGAAGCATTGAAAGCATTGACCCGTACCCATGAGGCCATCACAGAGGCCTCTATCCGGACGTTTGTCGAAGAACTGAATGTGAATGAAGAAGTAAAGAATGAATTGAGAGCCATCACCCCTCATACCTATACAGGGGTTTGATCCTTTCAGGTAATATAATATCAATTGAAAAACTGGCCGTGAGGCCCATAAGTTAAATTTTATTCGAATAAAAGATGAGTACAGAAAATGAAACTTGGCGCGAAGACTCTCAGGAAGAGAACGCCAGCCGTGAAGGTAACAGCAACTACAACAGAGAAGGTGGGTACAACCGCCCGTCTTACAACAGAGAAAACAACTACAACCGCGATGGCAACCGTCCGTCGTATGGCGATCGTCCTTCCCGCCCGTCTTACAACAGATACGGCAATGACCGGCAGAGTGGCGGTTACGACCGCGATCGTCAGTCGTCAGGAGGTTACAACCGTCCGCAAGGCAGTGGAGGCTACAACCGTCCGCAGGGAGGGGGCTACAATCGTCCGTATCAGAACCGTGACGGCGGAAGTTCTTACCAGAACCGGGAAGGCGGAGGCTACAACCGTCCGTACCAGAACCGGGAAGGCGGAAGTTCTTACCAGAACCGTGACGGCGGCGATCGTCCCTATCGTCCGCGCATCAACCGCGAAGGCGGAGATCAGCAACGCTCCGGTGGGTATCGGCCCAACAGCTATGGAAACAATCAGGGAGGAGGCTGGAAACCCCGTACCAACAATTACGGAAACTCCGGCTATGGAAACAACTATGGCAACTCCGGCGGCTACAACCGTCAGGGAGGAGACGACCGCCCCAGACGTCCCCGCTTCACGCCGGGAGGGGGCGATGGCCGTTCGCAGGGATTTTCCCGTCCGGTAAGACGCACAGGCGGGTACGATCCGAACGCGAAATACAGCGTCAAGAAACAGATCGAATACAAGGAACAGTTCGTCGATCCCAACGAACCCATCCGTCTCAACAAATACCTCGCCAACGCGGGAGTATGTTCCCGCCGCGAAGCAGATGAATTCATCACTGCCGGAGCAGTATCGGTGAACGGAGAAGTGGTGACCGAACTGGGTACCAAGATCAAACGCGGAGATGAAGTGAAATTCCGCGATGCACCTGTGAGCCTGGAACGTAAGATCTACGTATTGCTCAACAAACCCAAGAATTGCGTGACGACTTCCGATGATCCTCAGGACCGGCATACAGTCATGGATCTGGTAAAGGGGGCCTGCACCGAGCGGATCTATCCCGTAGGCCGTCTCGACCGCAATACAACCGGTGTGCTGCTGCTCACCAATGACGGAGATCTGACCTCTAAACTCACACATCCGCAGTACCTCAAGAAAAAGATCTATCACGTACAGGCAGATAAGAACATTACCAAAGCCGATATGGATAAGATCGCCGAAGGGATCGAACTGGAAGACGGGGTGATCCGCGCCGATGAGATCAGTTATGTGGATGACGTGAAACGCAATCAGGTAGGTATCGAGATCCACTCCGGTAAGAACCGTATCGTACGTCGTATCTTCGAATCACTGGGATACAAAGTGATCAGACTCGACCGCGTATCCTTTGCCGGGCTCACCAAGAAAGGATTGCGCCGGGGCGACTGGCGCTACCTGACCGAACAGGAAGTAAACTTCCTGCGGATGGGGTCTTTCGAATAAGAATGGACGAAGACTAAGTGATACTACGGGGTTGTGCGCTAAAGGGCGCACAGCCCTTTGTCTGTATGGCTGCTTACACTGATACCCATTCACGCGGAAAACCCGAAGGAGTTTCAGGTAGCTCTTTTTCCGGTGAAACTGACACCATGTCTATACCCCCCCGATAAGGAGTTGATCTTTTGCCAGCTCCTTATTTTTTATAATCATCCGGGTCTGCTCAGCGGACAGGTAAACTCTGTCCCTTCACCTGGAAGTTGTTAGGGGGTGGGGTCAACAACCGGGATTCAGGTTGATTGCCCCACCAGGCCGGAGCCTCACCCGGTTGGGGCTCTTCGTGGGTATCATTGTCTACATAATCGCGGATCGGATCGTTCCGGTTGTAGTGTACGGGCCGGATACCCCGATGAGCGCAGACCATGTTTTGTGAGGCTTCATGGTCGCGTTTCCGTCGTTGAGATAGCTTTCTGTACGGATGTCGTGCCCCAAATGTGTGGTCGGAAGGAAAATCCCTGTCCTCCATTTGCCGTTTCTCACAGTGAGAGGTAAATGTGGGCGGAATGTTGAAGGTTGAAACAACGTCAGGAATTTATTTTTTATGTACAGCCAACGGCTATGGAATAGCTTTTTTCATCCCTATTATTTGCTTGAGCAGGAAAATATGCCTGTTATTTCAAACGTAAATCGTAAATTTGCGGTTCCATACATATATGGAAACAAAAATGTGAATAAAAAATGGAAAAGATCGGTAGAACAAAAGTGGTTGACGTACTCCGACAGACGGACTTCGGAGCCACAGTCAACGTGAAAGGGTGGGTACGTACCCGCCGCGGTAGTAAGCAGGTGAACTTTATTGCCTTGAATGACGGTTCTACCATACATAATGTACAGATCGTAGTAGATCTGGAAAAGTTTGATGAAGAGATGCTCAGGCAGATCACTACAGGGGCCTGTCTGAGTGTGAATGGGATACTGACCGAGTCTCCGGGTGCCGGGCAGAGTGCCGAGATCCAGGCTACGGAGATAGAAGTGCTGGGTACCTGCGACAATACCTACCCGCTTCAGAAGAAAGGACACTCGCTGGAATTCCTCCGGGAGGTCGCTCACCTGCGGCCGCGTACCAATACATTTGGCGCGGTGTTCCGTATCAGTCATCACATGTCAATGGCCATCCATCAATTCTTCCACGAAAGAGGATTCTTCAATTTTCATACCCCCCTCATCACCGGTTCCGATTGCGAAGGGGCAGGGCAGATGTTTCAGGTAACCACACTGAATCTGTACGATCTGAAGAAAGACGAGAACGGAACCATTGATTACAGCGAAGATTTCTTCGGCAAGCAGGCCAGCCTCACCGTATCCGGTCAGCTGGAAGGTGAACTGGCAGCTACAGCGCTGGGGGCTATCTATACCTTCGGTCCTACCTTCCGTGCCGAAAATTCCAATACGCCCCGCCACCTGGCAGAGTTCTGGATGGTAGAGCCCGAAGTGGCCTTCAATGAGATCGGAGAGAACATGGATCTGGCCGAAGACTTTATCAAGTACTGCGTACAGTGGGCCCTGGATCATTGCATGGACGATATTACTTTCCTCAACAATATGTTCGACAAAGGTCTGATCGAACGCCTGCGGGGAGTATTGAAAGATAGTTTTGTGCGGCTGACCTATACCGAAGGCATCCGTATCCTGGAAGAAGCGATAGCAGGCGGACATACGTTTGAATTCCCGATCTACTGGGGGGCCGACCTGGCTTCCGAGCACGAACGCTACTTAGTAGAAGAACACTTCAAACGTCCGGTGATCCTGACCGATTATCCCAAGGAGATCAAATCGTTCTACATGAAACAGAACGAAGACGGAAAGACGGTGCGTGCCATGGATGTGCTCTTCCCGAAGATCGGTGAGATCATCGGTGGTTCCGAGCGGGAAGCGGATTACGACAAACTGCTGACCCGTATACAAGAGATGAATATCCCGATGAAAGACATGTGGTGGTATCTCGATACCCGTAAGTTCGGTACCTGTCCGCACTCCGGATTTGGTATGGGCTTCGAACGTCTGTTGCTGTTTGTGACGGGTATGTCCAACATCCGCGATGTGATCCCCTTCCCACGGACACCCCGCAACGCGGAGTTCTGACAGACCCCGCAAACAGATAGAAAGTCTGTGTGGATTTCCTCTTCGGGCAACGGAGAGGAAATATCATAGCCCAGGGTGTACCAAACCATCCGCCCACCTGGCACAGGTAGCGGACGATCTGTCCTGGGCGGAAGGGAGTACCCCTACGGAATGTAAAGGCATATACAACAAGAGTATGTCTAAGTCAATGAGAAGCAAGTCCTTTATCATGCTTCCTGAGTAAAAACATGTTTTTATCTCTCATCTCTCACCCTTTCTGACCTAATTTGCTTAAAGACAGATGGAAAGAGAGGTGATAGATGAAAACTATTTACGTATTTATCTCTCACCGGACGGTGTATCTCTCACCATCTCTCACCCGTCGGACAAACGGAGCACTACCCTGCTGTATGCCTGCAAACCAGTTGTAAGCTGAGAGTTACGACTTTTTACGCATCGTGTCCGCTGTTCTGCCCGCTCTTTATTTTATTTTCCGTCCACCCCTCCTTTGCCCTGCTTTCCGGTACCTCTCTCTTCACCGGACCTTCTGACAACGCTTCCTTCCCCTGGTTTCCCGGCATCTCTGCCTCTCTCTCCCGCACTAAGTAATAGGTACCTTTCTTCGTGCGGTGGCTGAGAACCCGCATCTTTTTCAGGATGCGACCGAAATGAGTGATCTGTTTGTTAGAGAGACGTATTTTGCTGCGTTGTTGCAGCCGTGTCTGTATCTCTATGGCCAGCAAGTGCTCACACGGTTCTCCTTCCCGGGCCGCGACAAAGTATTGCAGGAAGAGTTGTTCCATAGGGGTAGCCAGCTCAAACGGCTGATTGCTTTCCATCAACTCTTTTTCCTCGTCCGGACCAAACCAGTACTTCGCTCCCTGCCTCAGTTCGTGAAGAGCCTGCGCGTACAATTGTACATGGTTCGTGGGCGATTGTGTATCGATCCGGCCCGTGACCTCGACGCAGATAAATCGTCTGTTCCCCGAAGGGTCGGACAGCAGGTCGGTATGATTGCTCGTAGCGATAAACGAGGCATACCTCCGCAGTGCCCGTACCACCTGCTCGTGCGGCTTACGGATGTTCACTTCCGGTTTTTGCAGCAAATGTTTCAGAAAAGCCTGCTGGGCGTTGCTGATCTGGTCGAACTCATCGATATTGATCAGTGCGAAACGGTTCAGGAACAGCTCCGCGTCACGTCGTCGGCCAAAGTCGATACTGTCTGTATAATACATACGTAGTTCCGGTGGCAACAACATGCGGCAGAAAGTAGATTTTCCACATCCCTGAGTTCCCACCAGCAACGGCGATACCGCGTTGCCATGCTCCTTATCAATCCCTGTCCAGTGTGCCACCATACTCAGGAACCAGCGGTGGAAAAAGTCTTTCCACCGTTGCTGCTGGCAGGGTATCCGGGCCGCTAAGACACGGATGCGCTCTGTACCGTCCCACGCAGGCAACGTATACAGATACTCTTCGACCGGCTTGTAGATCTTCACCTTTTCCGAATTCAGCCAGCGCTTCACATCCCTGTCCCAGATATCCAGTCCCTCTTCCAGGGCATTCATGGCAATGGTGTTGACTACCCGTTCCGTCACGGGCTGGAACGGCAGTTTATATCGGGTCCGTGGCCGGTACTCCACCCCACCCGTCATGGCATTGTAGCGGAAGAAGTACCTGCGTTGCATAAACTCATCTATCTGTAGGGCCAGGCTCATTGACTTTGGAAAAGTGGGGTTGCGACCGAAGTATTTTTCCGTCTGGTAGACATTTCTTACCATCTGCCGCACGATGCCCGGTTGCAGACGGTGATAATAGTGATGCAGGATCTCCGTTACCGTATTTTCTTCCGGGATTCCCGACCGGAAGCAGTAGCGGGTAAGAGGAGCCAGGAGCGGAGTCAGATCGTTGCGCTCTCCGGGATGTTGCGTATAGTAGGGCTGTACCTCTTCCAGTGCCCGGTTGAGTGCCGCTTCGAAAAGTGCTGTGACGATCTCTTTTTCCGTATATCCCGGCATTTTCCGCTGTAGCGGAGAGCGGGGTGGTGGCGGAAGAGTGGGTGCCTGTTCCGGGTCGGGCATCTCCAGCGGTTGTTGCATCCGGATGGGAGTAGCATCCGGGTGGTAGACTACTTCCGGATCGTGTGACAGCCGGTAGCCGTAATCCGGTCGGGGAGGGGGTGCCCATACCTGATATTCGGGCAGTTGCCCCTGGATAAAACTGGTTGCCCAGCGGCAGGCGTGTGCGTGAAACGTACCGATGGCAGCCTCTGTGCGGGGCAGCGTGTGGTCGGGGAGGCAGAAACGGATCAGTACCTTCACGGACCGGCCGCTCGAACCCGTAAAAAGGGCAAGTACCTGCGGCAGCATACTCAGCCGCCTGCGGATATGAGCGATCTCCGTCTCTCCCGAAGGAGCATCCACACTGACACCTGCGATACCGTGGTAAGTCTTCAGCAAACAACCACCCTCATTTTTGCGGAAACAACCTGCTACCCACATACGGGGAAGCCGGCGGGAATGGTAGGGAGCATCTTCGGGACTCAGCCGGAGCACCTCTTTCCGGAGAAGAGGAAGCGCGGGGGGAACATACGGACCACGGATGCGCTTTATCAGGTTGTCTACAGACATCGTACGGAGGAACAACGTTCCGTTCTCCTCACGGATCAGTGAAATCATCATCGCGTTCATAGTTAAAGGGGTACAACAAAGAAACAGACAACTTCAGAACAAACTCTGAAAGCCATACCACAAAGATACAAAACCTCTTTTCATCTGTTACATACCATCCGGATGTTATATAACAGATTGTATCTGTGCATCTATGTATAAGAATGTATTGCCTGATCCATAGAGAAGTAGTATCTTTGTTGAGATCGTTTGTGGTTCTCCGGAGCGGGGCCGTCTGGCCCCCGGGCGGGGCTCTGCTGTTCCCGGCGGGGGCCAGACGGCCCCGCTCCGGAGACGCAGGATCTTCCTGCGTGTGAGCGGCCGACCGTCACAGAGAACGCAGAAGATCCGTGTATAATCAACCTTTAAAAACCTTACCGACTATGGCTGTTATCTACGACCTGAAACCGATCCCGGGCCAGGACCCGGATCTGGAAAATCCTTTGTTGCATCCTTATATTGTCTCTTCCGGTACCATGCCCTGCCGCAAGATCCTCGAAGAGATCTGCCGGGCTTCCACCTTTACCGTACCTGATCTGGAAGGAGCCCTGTTGGCTCTGAGTGAACGTGTCCTGCATTACCTGAACGATGGATACCGGGTGGAGTTGGGACATTTTGGCTATTTCTCCGTTACCCTTAAAGCCGCCGGTCCGATACGTGACCGCAAAGAGATCCGTGCGGATGCGATCCGTCCGGACCGGGTCAATTTCCGTCCCAAAGCCAGCTTCCGTAAAAAAACTGAATTGCAAACTCCGGCGTGCCCGTCCGGGGCAGGGACAGCGGAGTTCTTCCAACCTGAGTGATGAAGAGTGTCTGGAGCGGTTGTATACCTATCTGCAGGAGTATACCTTCATTACCCGGTTAGACTATTCGGTATTGACGGGAAAACTGAGAAATACAGCTTCCAGGCAGCTGAAACGCTTTGTCGAGGCAGGTGTCATTGTCACCAGAGGCCAGGGCAACCGGGTGGTATATAGGTTACCTCCCCGTAAATGAGTATCTTACCTCATAGGGTGAGAGATGAGAGATAGGTGAGAGATGGAAAAGTAAATAGTTTTCATCTCTCACCTTTTTATGGTGTTGATAATGTGATAGATATATTTGAAGTGGTGAGAGATGAGAGATAAAATACACTTTTTATATAATATAGAAAATGTATGTTCAGGAGGGGCGTACAGGAACCGTTTTCTCAGGTAGGAGAAACAGTTGAATTTTTTAATAAATAAATGTCAACCATATTAGGTTAAATTTTATCTTTGTACGGTCGAAGATTTTCCGGTCTGTCCGCTGCGGCAATCCGGTGAGTTGATTGATCTCTGACATGCTGTGAAACTTGTAAAGGATGCGTTCTCTCTGTCTTGTGGAAGCAAGGCGGGGATATGTGATTGGTTTTGTGAACCCGGAATGTTTGACCAATACAAACTTTCAAGTAACCTTCAAAGCATGGAAACAGTTTATGTAAGCGAGCATTGTGATTGCTACAATTATCAGAAAGGAGACCGTCCGCAGGTAGAAACCCGATCCGGAAAGGGTGGGGAAGAATGGATGATCCGTACGTACGACGACGAGATCATTTTCGTAACCGAGGGGCGACTCCATCTATTCTACCAGGGACAGCCCACAGTGGCCGTCCCCCAGGGACATATTTTATTGATCCCTTCCGGAGAGCAGGTAAGGGCTCTGGCCGTCCGCGGAGTTTGTATGACTATTCTGCGCTTCCGGATGCAGGTGAATATGTGCGAGCGTTTCAGCTTAGACCGCATCAGCGACTCGGTAATCCAACAGGTCGGCAAGTTCACCCTGCTTCCCATCCGCGGAGGGCTCTGGCCCTATCTGGATGCCCTGGAAGTATATCTGCGCGACGGGATCCGTTGTACTCACTTCTTCCATATCAAATTGCGTGAAGCATTTATGCTGCTTCGTGCCTATTACAGCCGGGAAGAGCTTTTCACTTTTCTCTTTCCCCTGTTGCAGGACGAAAGTGAGTTTGCCGACTCCATCCTGCGGCACTACCGTACGGTAAAGAAGGTAGACGAGCTGGCAGAACTCTCCAATTACAGCCTTTCCGGGTTTGAAAAACGTTTCAAGAAAGTTTTTGGTATGCCTGCCGGACGCTGGATCAAGCAGCAGCGTACCAGGGAGATATTCCGTGAGATCAGCCATTCGAGCAAGACCTTCAAAGAGATCAGCGGAGAATTCGGGTTCTATTCGCCCGCGCACTTCAACACCTTTTGTAAAACACAATTTGGTGCCCCGCCCGGTGACATACGCCGGCAGGGCCGGAAATAGGAAAAAGCCTCCTGAAAGAGACTATTTAGGTGGCTTTTTGTAACAAAAAGGCGGTTTTGTATAATCAGTCTTTCAGGATATATTAATACTTTTGCTCTCCATAAGTTTCATAGCCGTCCGGGTTCATGAAGCCGCCGGAAACCCTTGCCTGTCAGACCGGGGATTCCGGCTTTCCCCCTTTGTTTAGGGATGATTTGATTGTTTAATTTTATTTTTGAAATATAATTAATATAATATTGATATACAAATCAATATTATAATTAATAATATGGTTTTTATTGATTTATGCCATTTATTCCTGTCGGACAGTCGGGCAGGTGATGGGATCGTCCTTCGCGGGGTTTATTCAAAAAACAGCGGAGTGTATGAAAAACAAACACAACATGTATGAGACACAAACCAATAATCACGCTATTCTGTCTTTTATTGCTGGCTACAGTGTGTCCGGCTCAACAGCAGGTATGGCGGCGTCCTGACGCGACGGCCCCGGTGTTCGCGTTGAAAAGCAACCTGCTATACGATGCTACGGTTTCTTTCGACCTGGGTGCCGAATTCCGGATCGCTCCGCGCTGGAGCCTGGATCTTCCTTTCTCTTACAATCCTTTTACCTATTCCGACAATTCCAAATGGAAACATTTCCGTGTGCAGCCGGAAGCCCGTTACTGGTTGTGCGAACCCTTTATGAAGCATTTCTTAGGTGTGCATGCCCACTACGCGATCTATAATGTAGGTGGCATCGGCTTTCCCGGGTTACGCGATCATCGCTACGAAGGCTGGTTGCTGGGAGCGGGGGTCAGCTATGGCTATCAGTGGCACCTTTCGCCCCGTTGGAACATAGAGGCCAGTCTGGGACTGGGATACGCGTATCTGAATTATGATCGCTACGAGTGTGTCAAATGCGGAGAGTTTCTCAACAGTGGCCGCAAGAACTATGTGGGGCCTACCCGCGCTGCCGTTTCCCTGATCTATATAATCCGATAAACTTATGATAAAGCATATTTTACTATATACCTCTTTTTGCCTGGCCTTTCTGACGATCTCTCTATCGTCGGTGGAGGCACAGTCTTCCCACCGGGGTACTTTCCGTCTGGAACATCGTGTGTTGCGGGAGGTGGGCGATTCGGTCGAACTCTCCCTGTTGCTGCATCTCTATGCCCGCCCGTTACAGGAATGTCAGTCTATGTGGATCACTCCGGTATTGACTGCCGGTGATGAAGCGGTCTGTTTTCCCTATATCGAAATTACCGGTCGGGAACGTAGCCGTGCCAGTCGTCGCTGGCAGAAGACCCGCCGTGTAGGTGCGGACATGGAGTGGCCGTGGGTGTCGGTAGCCCTTTCCGCGTCTACGGATACACTGATCCGTTACCGTACTACAGTTGCCTACCGGGAGTGGATGGAAGATGCGGAATTGCTCCTGGAAGAGGAGTTCCGGGAGTGCGCGGGCGACCGCCGGCTGCATACCTACAGTTTCGACCTGCGGGTAGAGCCTGCGTCGCGCGATCCCTATCCGGTCTCTCCTCAGGTAGATTTTGTGCCGGTGGAAGTGGCAGATGGCCTGTTGCGCAAACAGGGTGAGGCCTTTTTAGACTTCCGGGTCAATGAAACGGTAATTGATCCATCCTTCGGACGCAACGCCGCCGAACTGGATTCGATCCGTCGGGTGATGGAGGTGATCCGCCGGTATCCCGGCGCGGAGATTACCTCCCTGTCGGTCACGGGCTATGCCTCGCCCGAAGGTACATATATCTCCAATGAGACGCTGGCCCGGGAGCGGGCGTTGGCTGTGAAAGAGTACCTGGGACGGCACTACAACCTGCCGACCCCTCTTTTCCGGATGCGGTATGTAGCCGAAGACTGGGAACGGCTGCGCCTGTTGGTAGAGGAAAGCCGGATGGAACACCGGTATGAAATACTTCAGATCATTGATCAGATAGGTATTTTCGACGGGCGCGAATTGCTATTGATGAAATTAGACGGTGGCCGTCCGTACCGGGAGATGCTCCGCGATCTGTTTCCCCAGCTTCGCCGCGTAGCGTACCAGATCGAATTCACCTTAGGCAATCGACCGGGAACATGGTCCGGACAGCGGCTCTCTGCCCTGCCGGGTGGAGAAGACGACGAAGAGTTGTGGCGTTTCCTGTGCGAGTTGTATCCCGGGGAAGTATCCGCCCGGGTCAACTTAGCCGCTCTTTCCCTGAACCAGGGCGATCTCAGAGGCGCGGCTGCTTTGCTGGACCCGGTGGCAGAAGATCCGCGCGCTTTCAACAACCTGGGGGTATGGTACCTGCTCCGCGGTGACGCGGACACCGCGGAGAAGTACTTCCGGCGTGCCGCGGAACGGGGTGTAAAAGAGTCTGCGCACAACTTAGAAGAAGTACGTCGCAAGCGGGAAGACGATAAGCGACGCGAGAAATACACGCGCCGCCGGTAGATCCGGATTTTTGCCGAAAAAATAGATATAGATTGATGTAAATTAGTATGAATTAAAAACAGTATGAAATGAAAAAGATTTTCAAGTATGCATGGCTGATGGCCGCCGCTCTGACGGTAGGTCTGTGGAGCTGTTCGAACCATGACGATGTGCCCGACAATGGCGGGGAAGATGTTACTCCGGTAGAGGGGGTGGAGACCAATCTCTATCTTACTCTGCAATTTCCCGGAACGTATGCGACGACCCGGACAGATTCGGGGACTGCTGATGAATCGGTGATAAATACGCTCGATTTGTTTATTCTCAATGCCGATGGTAGCCAGCTGATCACCCGTAAGCGTGTAGATGATGGTTCCGTAAACAACGGAAGTACTATTACCGTAACTACTTCTTCGGGCAATCGCCTGATCTTTGCTGCGGTGAATCTTCCGGATGAATTCCTGACACAGATCATTGCTGATAAATTAGACGCGGTGAACGATCAGACTGAATACGAAGTGACAGTGGCCCAGCTTACTGCCGAGTATGGTTTCGTTATGTTCAGTTCGGAAGTCAGCGCGGTTACCCTTTGGACTACGGAAGAACTCAGTGCTGATGCTTCACTTAGCAACGACATCAGCCTGGATATGGTGCGTATGGTGGGTAAGGTCGGAACTGTGAAAGGATCTGCTCTGAACCAGAATATTACGGGTTATGCAAACGATGGTGATCCTGCCACTGTAATCGGTGAAGTGGATCTGAATACACTTGCTTTTACCTTGGGTACAGTGAATAAGTATACGTATGCCATTCAGAATTTGGTTTACGGTGTTCCTCAGGACCCCAACCATATAGGTTATGATGCCACTCATTCGGGAGATCGTACTTCTGCTGTGTATGGTAATGATGATTTTTCTCCCTGGGGAGTAGATCTGCCAGCTGATTATACACTTGTCAATGACTTCGGTACCAGTACTACGAATGGCGATATGGAGTTCAAATATGCTCCTGAGAATACTGCCGATCTGGGTCTTCAGGGTTCAAATACCTATGTGTCGATCCGGGCACAGTTCAGTCCTGCGGATATGACAGCGGATGACGGATCTCCAGCCGCGGCATATACCGTCGGGGATGATTTCTGGATGGTAACATATACCGGTCAGGATGATCAGCAAGAAAATGTGACCATCAGTAAATTCTTTCATACCGAACAGGATGCTCTCGATTACTGCAACTCGGAAGGGATTACATTCACTCCGGTGGAGTATAAAGACGGTTACTGCTACTACAATGTGTATCCGGGCCGTGACGATGGCTATAACTTCTACCGCAATACGTTCTACCAGGTCAATGTGACAGCCATCAACTCCATCGGTAACCCCGATCCGGCTCCGATAGATCCGGATCAGCCTATTGACGGCGAGAAGATAGATATTTTGGTTGAAATAAACATTGTTCCGTGGACTTTCATAGAAGAAGATCACGAATTGGGTAAATAAAAAGATGTACTGATTTGCGATGTACGATGGAATACCTGAAAACTGGCTGTTTACGGCCCGGTCCGGAATTTCGCGGTAATCGTAACAGTCATCCATAGATACGAGTAAAACGCTGTTAGTGAAAAAAGTAATGTATAGTGCCCTTCCGGTATCCTCCGGAAACCTTTGGAAAGAAGGCATACCGGAGATACGGGTGGCTTATACAAAACGATAATTTGTTTTTATAGAATAAAAAAGTGATGGATAGAAATAGATGCGCCGGGTGGTTGGTCTTGAGGACAGGGTTGCTGATGTTCCTGGTAGCTTCCTGTGTATACGACGGACGTTCGGACTGTCCGCCAGGCCACAGCCGGGTGCGCATCTATTTCTCCTATCCGTCGTTGAGCCTTTCCGGATACGACGGTATAGATCCGTCGGAAGCCTGGCAGGTCGATGTGTTTGTGTTTGACGAAGAGGGACTGTTTGTCAGTCGGCTCAGTGAAGAAGATATTGCGCTGGATGGTACGTATTACATAGAAGCGATCCTTCCGTACGGAGCGTATCAGCTGGTAAGCTGGTTCAATCTGCATGAACATTATACTACCTGGCCGGAAACGTTTGTCGCGGGAGAGACTACCCTGGCCGAAGCCTGGCTCTCCTTGTTTGCCCTGGAAGACGCGGACCATGTGGTAGACTATCCGTTGCATACGTTGCTCTATGGCTGTCTGGAAGATGTTTCTGTCGGAGCAGACGCGATGGTTTTTTTGGATACCGGAGACTATCAATCGGTGGTAGTGCCTTTGCGGCAGAATACGTACCAGCTTCGTTTTACCTTACGCGGGCTCGATTCTACCGATGCCGCGTATACCCTTAGAGTGACCGATGACAACGGTTGCTATTACTTTGACAATTCATTTGCTCCCAGCAGGGAGTTACACTATATAGCTTCTGCCTGCGGCGACGGAAGCGGGGAACTGGAGGCGACAATGACGGTGCTTCGTCTCGACCATGGACGCGCGCCTGTCATCAGGCTGGCTTCCGGAACAGAAAGTGAGCAGGTGCTCTATGAATCCGATCTGATGGATCTGATCCTGGACCTAGAACGTAACTATAGGATGGAGATTGACTTCTCTGTAACCTATCGGTTTGATATTGTGATCGAGTTTACGGAAAATGCAGACGGCAGCCT
>Ga0192245_10158_pt1 | contig 34180 bp, 32 predicted proteins | sample Koala_Koa27_M3_FD_131238 | JGI IMG/M metagenome (GOLD analysis project Ga0192245, IMG submission 131238) | Enriched cells from koala feces incubated with labeled cellulose particles, San Francisco Zoo, California, United States - Koala_Koa2-7_M3 ...
AATATGATGAAAGGTATTTGTGGAATGATTAGATTTTCGATCGTTCTTACAGAACTCTGCTGATTTTATGATATACTTTTCCCAGGGCTGCGTTCGCTCCGGTTCCCTACGCTTTCTTACCCTGGGCTAGAATCGCCAGGGCCTTCAGCCCATTCAGAAACAGATTCATTAGAAGTTAAGATAATCATTGGAAACAAATAAAAAAGGAAATCAACAAATAAAGGAAACCAACATAATCATCAGAAGTCCAGATAATCATTGGAAACCAACAAAAGAAGACCAACCAAAGGAATACCAACAACAAAAGGAAACAAACACAATCACCGGAAGTACAGATAAGAACCGGAAAACAATAAAAGAAAGGCAACAAAAAGCAAGCAAAAAAAGGAAGTCCCTCTATCGGGGCACTTCCTTTTCTATTCATTTGTCCGTCTACCGTTACCGGTTTATGCTTTTGCTTTCGCAACGATAGTTTTGAAGGCTTCGGGATGGTTCATAGCCAGGTCGGCCAGTACCTTACGGTTTATTTCAATACCTGCTTTGTGCAGACCACCCATCAGGCGGGAATATGACATTCCTTCGAGGCGGGCAGCCGCGTTGATACGTTGTATCCAGAGAGCACGGAAATTTCTTTTCTTATTCTTACGGTCGCGGTAGGCATAAGTCAACCCTTTTTCCCAGGTATTCTTCGCTACGGTCCATACGTTCTTACGTGCACCAAAGTATCCTTTGGTAAGTTTCAGGATTTTCTTTCTTCTTGCTTTGGAAGCAACATGATTTACTGATCTTGGCATAGTTTTACTTGTTTTTGAATGTTAGCGCCGTTGCTTCGCGCAACGAACTTGAGGCTAATACATCCGGTTAATAACTTTTAAAAGAATAGTGTCGCTTTTTTACTTCAGAGCCAGAAGTTCCTTCACCTGATTCACATCCGATGCGTCCACAGTAGTGCTGTAGCAAAGGTTTCTTTTTCTCTTCTTCGATTTCTTAGTCAGGATGTGACTGTGAAAAGCGTGCTTTCTTTTGATTTTACCTGATCCGGTAAGGGCGAACCTCTTTTTCGAACCGGAGTTAGTCTTCATCTTTGGCATCTTACTTGTTTTTATAATGATTAATGAATATGGCAACGCACTATACCTCTGGCGTTACTCATTTTTTCTTCTGTGTCTATTACTCAGCCGCCGGAGCCTCTTCCTGTTGCTCCTGAGGTTTCTCTTCCTGAGGTTTCTGCACCGGCTTTTCCGGCTTCACCTGAGGTTTCTTCGGAGCCGCCGCGCCTCCTCCGTCTTTCTTTTTCGGGGAAAGGAAGATGGTCATACGTTTTCCTTCAAGCACAGGCATCTGGTCTACTTTGGCCACCTCTTCCAGGTCATTGGCAAAACGAAGGAGCAGTACCTCGCCCTGTTCTTTAAACAGGATCGAGCGTCCTTTGAAAAACACGTAGGCCTTCACCTTGTCTCCGTCGGCCAGGAAACCTTTGGCATGTTTGAGTTTGAAATTGTAGTCATGATCGTCGGTCTGAGGTCCGAAACGGATCTCTTTGACATTGACTTTCACCTGTTTAGCTTTCTGCTCTTTCTGACGCTTTTTCTGCTGGTAGAGGAACTTGGAGTAGTCAATGATACGGCAAACAGGGGGTTGGGCATTCGGAGAGATCTCCACCAGATCCAACTCACGGTCTTCTGCTATTTTCAAAGCCTGCGCAATCGGATATACATTAGCTTCATCACCTTCTCCGACAACGCGTACTTCCTTGGCACGGATCTGTTCATTGATCCGGTATTGCCCTTTCAAGCTGTCGTTCTTCATTTGGAAGCGATTACCTCCAGATGGTTTCTTCTTTATTACCAATATCTTAAAATTTAAGTTTTTAATTAAAAGCGACCTTTAGAACATCAATGGATGCTATGCTCTTACAATTCCGCGCAAAGTTACCATTTATTTATCATATTTTCTACCTCTTCATGGAGAATTTTTGCAAATTCTTCCATTTTCAGGGTTCCTTTGTCTCCCTCTCCCTGACGGCGCACGGAGATCTCTCCGTTCTCGGCTTCCTTCTCTCCGACGATCAGCATATAGGGGATACGTTTCATCTCGTTGTCACGTATCTTACGCCCGATCTTTTCGTTCCGGTCGTCCACCAGTGTACGTATATCACGGCTCTCCAGGTAAGAGCGTACTTCATGGGCGTACTCGTTGAATTTCTCACTGATAGGCAACACCACTACCTGATCGGGAGTGAGCCACAGCGGGAACTTACCGCCGGTATGTTCGATGAGTACCGCCACAAAACGTTCCATCGACCCGAAGGGCGCGCGGTGTATCATCACCGGACGGTGCTTCTGGTTGTCGGCTCCGGTATATTCCAGCTGGAAGCGTTCGGGCAGGTTATAGTCTACCTGTATCGTTCCCAACTGCCACCTGCGCCCCAGGGCATCACGCACCATAAAGTCCAGCTTGGGACCGTAGAAAGCGGCTTCTCCGTATTCGATCCTCGCCTTGAGTCCTTTCTCTTCGCAGGCTTCCACAATGGCCCGTTCGGCCTTTTCCCAGTTCTCGTCACTACCGATGTACTTCTCTTTATTTTCCGGATCGCGCAAAGAGATCTGTGCTTCGAAGTTCTCGAAATCGAGTGCTTTGAAGATGATGAAGATGATATCCATCACATCTAAGAACTCCTGCTTTACCTGGTCGGGGCGACAGAAGATATGCGCATCATCCTGTGTAAAACTACGTACACGCGTTAAACCGTGAAGTTCCCCACTTTGTTCATAGCGGTACACGGTTCCGAACTCGGCCAGGCGCAAAGGCAGGTCTTTGTACGAGCGGGGTTGCCATTTGTAGATCTCGCAGTGGTGTGGGCAGTTCATGGGTTTGAGCAGGTACTCCTCTCCTTCTTCCGGCGTATGGATCGGCTGGAAAGAGTCTTTTCCGTATTTGGCATAGTGACCCGAAGTCACATACAACGCTTTATTCCCGATGTGCGGAGTGATCACCTGCTGGTAGCCGAATCGTTTCTGTATTTTCTTCAGGAAGTCTTCCAGGCGCAGGCGCAATGCCGTACCCTTGGGTAGCCACATGGGAAGTCCTTTCCCTACTGTTTCGGAGAACATAAACAGCTCCATCTCCCTGCCTATCTTCCGGTGGTCACGTTTCTTAGCCTCTTCCACCATCACCAGATACTCATCCAGCATTTTCTTCTTCGGGAAGGTAATACCGTAGATACGGGTCAGCATCTTCCGGTTTTCCTGACCGCGCCAGTAGGCCCCGGCCACGGCAGTGAGCTTGATCGCTTTGATAGGCGAGGTAGACAACAGGTGAGGGCCGCGGCACAGGTCGGTAAAGTTGCCCTGTGTATAGGTCGTTATGGTACCGTCTTCCAGTTCCGAGATCAGCTCGCACTTGTAAGTCTCCCCCCGGTCGCCAAACGCTTTCAGAGCATCTCCTTTGGTAATGTCCCGGCGCGTGAGCGATTCTTTACGGGCAGCGAGTTCAATCATCTTCTTCTCGATCTCCACCAGGTCTGCCTCTTTGATCACCGCCTCACCCGGATCTACATCGTAGTAGAAGCCGTTCTCAATGGCCGGACCGATCCCGAACTGTATGCCCGGATAGAGTTCCTGCAAGGCTTCGGCAAGCAGGTGGGCACTGGTGTGCCAGAAAGCGTGTTTGCCCTCCTCATCGTCCCATTTGTAGAGTACCACGGAAGCATCCTGGCTGATCGGACGATTCAGATCGTAAGTCTCTCCGTTCACCCCGCAGGCCAGTACATCCTGTGCCAGACGGGAACTGATGCTTTCGGCAATCTGTAGCCCGGTTACTCCTTTGTCATATTCCCGCACGGAACCGTCGGGAAATGTAATCTTTATCTTCATCTGTTGTTTTGTATTTTCGATCTGTTAAGGGTGCAAAAATAACGATTATTTTCTGAGTTTGGTACTGTGTCGGAAAAAATTAGAAAGATAGCCATCCGGTAAGTTATAAAATCCGATCCTTGACCTGTTTTCCCGGAATCGGTAAACAGAAGATGAAACTTTTCCGGATACTTCTGAAAAAGAGAAAACGTATCCCGGCTATCCGGGAAATAAGATTTTGGAGTACGCTTCATTTTCACTACATTTGTAACTTATCAGGAGATGCCCCGGCCTCACCGGAGTAAACGCTGCTCTGCGTTCGGCTTTCCCTACATTTAATACGGTATAGCTCTGATGGATATGCCGGAGAGAAAAGAATGTAGCATATGGATATAGAGAGAAAAAAACAGTTTCCTCTTACCTGCGGAAAGGGGATTTGAAACAGAAAAGAAAAGAAAAGATGAAACAGAAAGGCAACCAGGTAAAAAACAGAAAACATGAAGGAAATGCGCCTCTTCCCTCATTGAATGTCTATACTTACTGGTTTTGTTCTATTTACTCCTGGATGAAGTTTTTCACACCTTCCTACCGGATACACAGAGCATTCCACAAAACCGATCTGTTCATGAGTGTATGGGTTATGTTCTTCATTACAGCCGTTTATGAGTGTACTATTTCCTATCTGTCTCTGCCCCGTGACCCCAGTGTACTGATGGCATTCATAGTGCCATCTTTTCTCCTCATATGGGGGGTGAATTATCTGATTTTCAGCCGTCACGATAAGTATCTGAAACTGTACGAAGTCTATTCAGAAAAAAGGACGCTGGGTAAAGATCTGCTTTGCGCGGTGATCAACGTGAGCATATTGGTCTTTTTTGCCTACGCCGCATGGCACGCGTAAGTTTCTCAGCGGAAAAGATATTCCGGTATACATACTACCCTATACAGATCACGTTGCGCATCCAAGATAGCCGCGGTCTGTCACAGCGCAGGCCAACTTCTCACCGGTCAGTGAAGCCTATGTTCCGGGTAAAGCAAAGAAAATGAAGATCATACGGATACTGTCTGACCATAACGTCGGCAGGCAGGGAACAGGAGACTGACCTCACCCGGAGTGTAGCCTGACGGCTATGCCACCGGGAAGTTGCAGACAGACGTTTCCTCATTTAAAGAGGTTCTACTGATTCAGAAAAAAGACGAACTCTGAATGACAACCGTTCGCCCCTTTTTCCCCGCGTATGTCCGGACACCTTATTTTTCCTGCTACGGGTGTAGGAAAAGAATATTTTTCTATCTTTGGCAACACATAGCTACAACAAAGAAACAGAGAAAACAGATGGATCACAGAGATACTCTTCTACAGAAAGACTTTGAAAAAAGGTGCAGGTACAACGGAGGCCCCGACCGCGTGATCGGTCGTTGGAAAGTGATCGACATTCACGAAATACCTGCATCCATAGAAGAACATCACGAAATAGATTTCTACTGTTCACCGGGCCATTCCATGCTCCTGCTGCGCCTGCGCAACAGAGAGAACCAGCGATTTATAATCTGTCAGGACGATGACTTTCCCACCTATTGGATAGCCGAACTCCCTCTTACGAAAATTGACGATACGCTGCTCGGGTTTCTCTTAGAAAAATTTACGCGAAAGGAGAAGGATACCGAATGGAAAAGGTACCACGCTCACTCCAAAGAAAATCAGATTTAAAACCCATCCCTCCCAACGCTCTCTATCAGATGAACCGGATGAAAAAAGGCACCAAACAACCAAACAGGTAGAGCCAACCCGCCCATGCAGATGAATTTCTATGTGTATGGGTTTTTGTTTATTTACTCCTGCTGTATGAAGGTATTCAGGTATTCATCTTATTGGGAATATATGGCCCTCAGACAAACTGAGTTTGTCACGCATATGACACTGACATTCTGTACGATTGTAGGGTATGATCGTACCATTGCCCGGACCTGTCAGCCCTCTGATACCAAAATGCTGATACCTTTCCTGGTCGTCTCCAATCTCCTGCTGATGGGAGTGAATTACGTGATGCTGTATCGTCAAAATAAGTACCTGAAACTGTATAAGATCTATTTAGAAAAAAGGACATTGGCCAAAGATCTCCTATGCGTACTTGTTTATATAGGCATCATCAGTGTGTTCGTGTATATTATGAAAGAGTTTTAAGTTTTAAGTTTTAAGTTATAAGTTATAAGTTCTGGCTCATCACTTGCAGAGAACTATACTTCTACGCATTTTATCTTTTTTCCTTTGTTCTTCCCTCTGAGAAGAGAATAATGAGTGAAAACTTAAAAGCGAAAACTTATAACTTAGAACTTAGAACTTATAACTTAAAACTCTTTTATATGATTATGTCTGAGGAAAGAAGAAAAGGAATATATACTTCACGGAATCTTAATTCTATAAAATGGGCCATATACCGTGAAGACGTACGCCGTGCGTCTGGTAGGTTTGTATATAAAATATTACACATAGGGGAATTTACAAACATATTCTTTCCCCAATTTCAATCGTCAATCATCAATCGTCCAACGTTCCTTCGTGTTAATTATCAGATAATGATCATGACCGAAGGGAGTAATCGTACATCTCTTCGCGTCTGGTAGGTTTGTATATCAGATGTAGCGTGCAGTGAGATTTACAAACATAATTCTTTCTGTAATTTCAATCGTAAATCGTCAATTGTCCAATCGTCAATCACTCCGGTTGTTCCGTAAACCGTTTGATGATATTATAGGCTGATACAACTCCCAGCTCTCCTGCTTTACTCAGATCGTTGATCCCCTGCCTGTTATTTCCCAGGAAGATATGCGTCAGTCCGCGGTTGAAGTAAAACTCCGGGATCTCCGGATTGATACGGATCGCCTCGTCGTAGTCCTGCAACGCCGCTCTATAATCATTGAGCATAGCCAGCAGGTTGGCACGGTTGTAATAGGCATATACAAAGTCCGGAGCCAGTTCGATCACCCGGTCCAGGTCGCGTCGCACCATATCGTAATCATGTACAGCCACTTCCGGACGCGTGGGTGCCGTACTTCCCGGCAGCGGATTAAGCATCGCGTCTTCGGATTTCTCATACTCCAGTTGCTTGTATCGGGTGAGCGACCGCATGAAGTAGGCCGGATAGAACGTATCGTCCAGCAAAGTAGCCTGTGTCAGGTCTTCCAGGGCAGAGGCAAAGTCCTGTACCAGGTAGAAGTCCATGGCCCGCATGAATCGTGCCAGCGCGTCCGCCGGACGGTCTACAATGGCTGCCGTATGCGTATCGATCAGGGCAAAATGCGTATTCACCTGCTGCTCCGTCAGCGGAGACTCCATATGGGTGATACGCAGCCTCAACGGCAGGCTGCCGCTCCGGTTGAGGTCATCGATAAACTTATGATAATTGACCGTACCTCTCACTTCATTCACCCGCTCGTAATAGGTAAGTGTATACATCGGTTCCATGCGGATAGCCACATTCCGATCCTGCACCTTACCCCGGTATTCACTGTCGTAGCGTTTGTCCGCTTCCGAATCGTCCGCGATTACTATCTTCCGGTAGTTGGCCATATTACGGTCCGAGCGCTTACGGGTTCTTTCCTCTTCCGATTCCTCTTCCGTCTCCGTGTCTGTGTTTGTGTGTTCCGTTACATGCGTAGGGTTCCTGGAAGCGTACGAAGCATTGTGCTGATCGATCTGTATACTCAGGATCGTATTTTCATCTTCCTGCGCTCCCCGGCGGTCGCCGATGCTCTTACGTGCTTCGGCCCGGTGGTAATATCCCGCCAGGAAATGGGGATACTCCGCGATCACCCGGCTGTAGTCGCTGATCGCTCCCTGATAGTCTCCGGTCTGGGCACGCAGGATCCCCCGGTTGAAGGTAGCCAGCATATTGTCCGGCTCCACCTCCAGTACAAAATCAAAGTCTTCAATGGCCCGGTTGTCATCACCTACTTCGGCACGCAGCAACCCGCGGTTGTAGTGTCCGATGTAGTTATAGGGGTCTATATCCAACGCCAGGTCGTAGTCGCTCATAGCCCCCCGCAGGTTGTTCTGATGGAAGCGCGCAAGCGCGCGGTTGATATAGTTGCCGGCATTGCGGGCACTCAGCCGGATCGCCTGATCCAGATCTGCCTCGGCCTCGCTGTATTTTTTCTGGCTCAGGCTCACCATCGCGCGGGAAGCCCATCCGTCGGCATCGTACCGGTCCATCTCAATGGCCCTATCAAAGTCGGCCAATGCCCGGATCGTATCCTGTTGCCGCAACGCTACCTCACCCCGCATCAGATAGCCCCGTGTATAGCGGGGAGAAATCGTCAGCAGGCTTTCCAGCGACTCTCCTGCCCCTTCGTAATCTTTCTTCTGCATCTGGCAGAGTACCAGATTGTGCCAGAGGGTGAGATTTTCCGGAGCATATTCCAGTGCTTTCTTATAATCTTCGATCGCTCCATCAAACTTCCCCTGACGGATACGTGCCAGTCCGCGTATCTGATACGCGCCCACCACAAACGGATTACGGGCTATAGCAGCATCACAATCGGCTTCCGCTCCCTGAAAATCATCCAGATTGATCTTGGCCAGTCCACGGAAGAAATAAGGTTCGTACAGATAGGGCTTGGCATTGATCACCTGATTGAAATACTGGATAGAAAGGACGTAATCCTCGAAATAGAGCGCGTTCCGGGCAATCATCATGACACGGTCCGTATTGATCTGCGCGGAAAGCCACAGAGGAAACAAGGTCAGCCAGAGAAGGAATGCGGTCGTTTTCTTTATCATGCGTGATGGTGCTTACTTATTTGTAAAGCAAAAGTAATGCTTTTCCCCTATTTCGGAGGATACGAAAACAAGTTTATGTTTTTTTTGATTATTTTAGGGTACGTACTTTGTACGAACAGTTTACCTTTCCCTTGAGCATCGCGCCCAGTTTACCCTTGATCATCTGCCTGCGCAGGGGCGACAGGTGATCGATAAACATTTTTCCTTCGATATGGTCGAATTCGTGCTGCATCACCCGTGCCAGGTAGCCTTCTACCTCCTCTTCATGTTCGTTGAAGTCTTCATCCAGATAGCGCACGCGGATACGTCCCGGACGCTTCACCGACTCGTGTATGCCCGGCAGGCTCAGGCAGCCTTCGTCCATCGCCTCCTCCTCGCCGGAGGTTTCCAGGATATGCGCGTTGATATAGACTTTACGGAAATCTTTGTATTCCGGAAGATCTTCCGAGAGTACATCCAGATCAATCACCACCACCCGGATCGGCAGACCGATCTGCGGAGCAGCCAGTCCCACCCCGTCGGCCCGATCCAGTGTTTCAAACATATTTACGATCAACTCCTTCAGACCCGGATAGTCTGGTGTAATGTCTTCGGCAACTTTACGCAAAACCGGTTGCCCGTACGTATAAATAGGTAATATCATTCTATGCTGTTCAATTTATATATTCGTATTCCATATCCGGAAAGTCAGGCAAAAAATAGGCCACAGCAGCTACCGACACAGCCCTTCTCCATTTACCCGGTACAGCCCGCCCTGCGGTGTGTCTTCCCTGAGTTCCGGCCGCTATCCCCTTCCGCTGCGGCTTTCCAGATAAGACTGTAGGATGATGGTGGCACTCACTTCATCTACCAGGGCTTTGTTCTGTCTGTCTTTCTTTTTCAGACCTGCCTCCCGTATGGTACGCTGAGCCAGTACTGAGGTGAATCGCTCGTCTACATACTCCACCGCGATATGGGGCAACTCTTTCTGTAAAGAACGCACAAAAGGAGCGATCTGTTGCATGGTATCAGACATTTTATGGTTCATCTGCCTGGGCAGACCCACCACTATACACTCTACCTCTTCACGCTGTATGTAGTTCCTGAGAAACTCCATCAGGGTATGGGTAGGCACGGTAGTCAGCCCGCCTGCAATCAGTTGCAACGGATCGGTCACAGCCAGTCCCGTACGCTTACGCCCGTAATCTATAGCAAGTATTCTACCCATAACGATCTGAATCAGGGTGCAAAAATACAATTAATATCTGAAAAAGCGGATACACAGCACAGAAGAATACAGGGAAAATGAAGGGGAGGCCTGCGTGCCTCCGGAAGCCCTGCACGAAAAGAGCAGATCCGCAGAAACAACCGCCTCGCTCCTCCGCCAGGCCAGCCGGAGTAGTGGCGCGCGATTGGGCTATATGTTTCACCGCGCGACACACATACCGTTTACAGACGAAAAGAACCAGGGCTCCCGCAACCGACAGTCTGATCTGTGGTAGGGATGTCGGATCGGATTCCGGCAGTACCCGGCAGTCCGGTACCTGCTGTTCAGCCCCGATCCCAAACAGGAAAATCTTCTCCAAATGTTTCATTTCCGAAAGCAACAACTGAAACCTGTTTCCATCATCTCAGGCCATTCCAGACCAAGCTATATATGATTCAGATCTACGGTTACTCCCTTCGGGTCAGGACCCTTGCCTGATGGGTAACCTCAGGGAACACCGGACGATTGACGATGTGTGATGGAAATCCCTCTTTATGTTGTCTGAAACATTTTCTCCTTTTTCTTTTGTGCTTCTGACTGTTTATAGGGATTTACCAGAGGAAAGGACAAAAGAGAGACATACATTGCGGAGATGTATCCTACAGGAGGGAACGTGTATCGCGCAGACGCACGTAATTTTATTAGACGTACATCGCGCAGACACATCACCTGGGTGTTGAGCCTGCACCGCGCAGATGCACCCTTTGGGTTGGACGTACATTGCGGAGATACACGTATCTTTATTGGACGCACATCGCGGAGATACATCACCTGGGTGTTGAGCCGGCACCGCGCAGACGCATCCCTTGGGTTGGACGCACATCGCGGAGACGCACGCCGTGCGTCTCTACAGGTGGATGATAACATCTATTTTCAATCGTAAATCGTAAATCGTCCAATCGTAAATCATAAATCATTCAATCGTAAATCGTAAATCCGCTGTTTTTTTCATCCCGGAATTAACACTTGTCATTTCATTATTAGCCGGGAAACGGTTAGTTTTGCAGCAGATACAGCGAAAACCGAACGCAGAGCGAAGTTTACTTCGGCTATGCTGAGGCGCAGTCTGTATGCTATAAATAACAGATAACTATGAAACGACTTTTTCTGTATAGCCTCTTATCATTACTCTTTCTGGGTACGCTGCGCGGGCAAGACCTGGACCAGACTACCGGACAGCGGTTGCAGGAGTATTTCCGGAGTTACGTCCACCCCACCGTCAACATAGGCAAATGTGATCTGGACAGCCTGTGGCTCGACCATAGCCAGCGAAAGCTCACGGTCTTTGCCAGTCCGGCATTTGCCTACCAGCCTTTCCGGCCGGAAGAGGTGACCTCCATCTATACCTCCCTGGCCGATCAGCTCCCCGGTCCGGTATGCTTCTATGACCTACAGATCCGGAGCGGAGGCAGGGCCATAGAAGAGCTGATCCCCAACTACTACCGCACAGGCAGGGCCGACAGGGATCGCCTCTTCACGTCGATAAAGACCGGCAAGGCCAACCCCTGGGTCAGTAACCTGTCGCGCCCCTATCGGGTGACTCGTGGCCTGGAAGGGCGGCACATAGCTCTCTGGCAAAGTCACGGCCGCTACTATCAGAATGAGAAACAGGAGTGGCTGTGGCAACGCCCGCGCCTCTTCTGCACCATAGAAGATATCTTCACACAGTCTTTTATCCTGCCCTACGTGATCCCTATGCTGGAAAATGCCGGCGCGGTGGTCTATACCCCGCGCGAACGGGACACACAGAAGCAGGAGGTGATCGTAGACAACGATCATTTTACGGCAGGCGTCGGATACATCGAAGTGAACAGCCGCAGAGCGCGCTGGTCTACGGCTCCGGGAGCAGGCTTCGCGCAGACGCAACGGGTGTATCAGGACGGAGAGAATCCTTTCCTGACGGGCAGCGCGCGCGTCGTCTCTACCGAACGCAGGAAAAACCGTGCCTTTGCCCAGTGGGTGCCGGACATTCCGGAAAAGGGAGAATATGCCGTCTATGTATCCTACCAGACCCTTCCGGAGAGCGTGAGCGATGCCAGATACTTAGTGTTCCACAACGGAGGTGTCACGGAGTTCCGGGTGAACCAGCAGATGGGCGGAGGCACCTGGGTCTACTTAGGTACATTTGAGTTCGACCGGGGCCAGAAAGACTACAACATGGTGATCCTGAGCAACGAGAGCCGCGAGAAAGGGGTGGTCAGTGCCGATGCCGTACGCTTCGGAGGGGGCATGGGCAATATCGCCCGCGGAGGCAGCGTCAGTGGCCTGCCACGCTACTTAGAGGCAGCCCGATACTCGGCCCAGTGGGCCGGGATGCCCTACGAGGTATACAGCCCGCGGAAAGGAACGAATGACTACGCGGACGACATCAGCACCCGGGGAAATACGATCAACTACCTGTCCGGAGGGTCGCCCTTCAACCCGCAGTCTGCGGGACTGGGCATACCTTTTGAGCTGACGCTGGGACTGCATACCGACGCGGGCTACAACCGGAGCGACGGGTTTATCGGCACATTGGGGATCTATACCACACAGTTCAACAACGAACGGCTGGCGGCTGGCATCTCCCGGTATACCTCACGCGACCTCACCGACCTGATCCTGTCCGGACTGCAACAAGACATCCGCCTCAGAGACAAGAGCTGGACACGCCGGAGCATGTGGGACCGCAACTACGGCGAGAGCCGCATTCCGGTCGTGCCTGCCACACTGATCGAACTCCTCTCGCACCAGAACTTCGCCGATATGCGATTGGGGCACGACCCCCATTTCAAATTCATCGCCGGACGCTCCATGTACAAATCCATCGTGCGCTACATAGCTACCCAGTATCAGGACGATTATGTGATACAGCCCCTGCCGGTGACCCACTTTGCCACACGGTTCGGCCGGAAAAACAATACCGTGGAGCTCTCCTGGCAACCCCAGACAGATAGTCAGGAGCCATCCGCACGCCCCGACGGATACATCGTGTATACACGTGTGGGCTACGGAGGCTTCGACAACGGTGTGTGGGTGAAGGAGCCATCTTACACTGCTTCCATAGAACCAGGCATCGTCTACTCGTTCCGCGTCACCGCCGTCAACCGCGGCGGAGAGAGTTTCCCCTCCGAGACCTTAGCCGCCTATAAGGCCCGGCAGGAGCGCGGCACGGTGCTCGTTGTGAATGGCTTCGAGAGACTGAGCGGCCCGGCAGTGATAGATTCTGCCGAGGAGGCCGGGTTCGATCTGGAAAGCGACCCGGGTGTGCCCTACCTCTACTCCATTGCCTACACAGGCGCACAGACGGTCTTCGACCGCCGGCAGGCAGGCAAAGAGGGAGCCGCTGCCCTGGGATACAGCGGCAGCGAACTGGAAGGGCTGAAGATGGCGGGCAATACCTTTGACTATGCCTTCGTGCATGGCAAAGCCATACAGGCCGCAGGCTACTATAGTTTTGTATCTTGTAGCCTGAAAAGCTTAGAAGAGGGAGAGGTGCGCCCCGAAGCGTACAACGTAGTGGACCTGATCCTGGGGCTACAGAAAGAAGATCCCGTCTCTGCGCTATTCCCTACTCCCTATTACAAGACTTTCTCCACGACCCTGCAACGTGTTCTTACCGCCTATTGCCAGTCGGGAGGCAATCTGCTGGTAAGCGGGGCCTATGTGGGCAGTGATATGGCTGTGTCTCACGGAGACCGCGAGTTTACCGCGCAGGTACTGAAGTATGGCTATCAGCGTTCCATCACCGACAAGTCGGTGCAACACATACAGGGGCTGGGCCGCTTGTTGCAGATACCCCGCCACCCCAACGAGACCTTCTATCCGGTGACTACCGCGGACTGCCTGGTGCCTGTAGAACCGGCATTCTCCGCCTTTGCCTACGTGCCCGGCGGAGAGAGCGCGGGCATCGCCTACAAAGGAAACTATCGGACTTTCGTCCTGGGCTTTCCTCTGGAGAGTATCCTTTCCGAGAGCGACCGGGCCACGGTGATGGCCTCTGTTTTGCGCTTTTTTTGATGAATAAATGTCAAAAAGGACAAAATTCACAGGCATATCCTGAGATTTACTCCCCGAAAAAACTATCTTTGTGAAAGTCTGATCCGATTTTGCTTGCTTCTCAGCCAGCTTTGTCTGAAAAGAAGAGACCTGCAACTTACAGATGGTTATTCAGAATCTGCAAATATAGGATGACTATCCATACATTATATACCAGATTGAGTGTATCATCCACCTGTAGAGACGCACGGCGTGCGTCTCCGCGATGTACGTATCCCTCACGCTGCGTGAATCCGGCATGGGGTACCTATGCGGAGAGCGGATCTCAACCGTACGGTTTGTCCAATGTATATTTTATTACGCCCCATGTGGAAGAAACAAAGATGGAGCATATACAAAACGCGGAGGTTTGTCTATGTGTTGGAGCTAAAACGCGGAGATGCACACCCCTGTGTTGGACGTGCAACGCGGAGACGCACGCCTCTTTATTGGACGTGCAACGCGGAGACGCACGCCGTGCGTCTCTACAGGAGGATGTTACCGTTTGTAAAGGCAGTTGTCTTTTCAGGGATATATGGGAATGTTCCCTGAAGTTATGGATCAGACAAAAGTCATATGGATCAGACAAGAGTTACGACGAAGGAATGAATCAGTGAATCATAAATCATTTAAAACCTATATCCAAACCATTATGTATACAATCCAGGCCGATCAGAGTGGTACACGTACCATAGAAGTATCTGAAGAGAATCTCGAAACCATTGAGAAATACGGACTGTTCCGCCATCTGGTAGACAGTACAGGCATCGTAGACGAGCCGGTACTGGAAAAGCTCAGATGGAACATACGCTCTCTCATCGCTGCTCAGGAAGAAGACAGCAGAGAGTTGCTTGATTTGTGCATCGATGTGATCTATCACAACCATATGAAAGCACTGGGACTGGAACACCTGATCCGTTTGTATATCTCGTGGCTCCGCCACCCGGAAAACGACGAACCGGAAAACGAAGTAAAATGACTACCATAGACACCCGCGACACGAAACTGTACAGTCCGTTGATCCCGGCTGTACGGGCGATGTACGAACTTCCACGCGGAGAAGAACTACAGATCCTGACAGACGACCCGCACGTGTTTGATCACCTCAAGACCTATCTGTCCGAACAGCAGATCGGCTTCCGGGAGATCTACGACGAAGCAGAGATGATCTTACAATTTACCATACCATGAGCGAAACCAGAAAAAAGCTAAACAAACTACCCAAAGAGACAAGGGATTTAACGATTGACGATTTACGATTTACGATTGAAAAGACAAATAGACTAACGCTCGGTAACATACACCTGTAGAGACGCATGGCATGCGTCTCCGCGATATACGTCCCATCCGACAGGAGGCGTATCTATACTATGTTGCTTTGGTTCTTTTGTCTGATAAACAGATATAAGAATTTAAGCACAAAAGAAGAAATATCAAACGTGTCGACTTACACATATCTACCATTTAACACTTAAAACTCAGAACTTACTACTCTATATGGACCTCTTTCTGATAATTCTCTGCGGAGCATGTCTGCTCCTTGGCCTGGTGGGCTGCCTCCTGCCCATACTTCCCGGCCCTCCCCTTGCCTATGGCGGAATGGTATTGTTATACTTCATCACTCCGCCTCCTTTCACTGTGTGGCATCTGACCGGCTGGCTGGCGCTTGTGGTGCTGGTACAGATCTTAGACCATTTCATTCCCATATGGGGTGCCCGCCGCCTGGGTGGTAGTTCCTGGGCGGTCAGAGGCAGTATAGCTGGTACGGTAGCAGGCCTTTTCGTGTTTCCTCCCTGGGGACTGCTGCTGGGGCCGCTTGTGGGAGCCATCGCGGGCGAACTCTTAGGGGGAAACGGGCCGGGCCGCAGTGTACGCGCCGGACTGGGTGTCTTTATAGGCTTTCTGTTGGGCACGGTATGTAAGTTCATGCTCTGCGGATGGTTTATCTATATCTATATGCAGACGATCTTCGGCCACTTTTAACTATCTTTATTTACAGAAGACAGGAGGTGTGCCGGATATCTTTTATAAACAAGTTCATAACGATGTCTCCCGACTTTCACTATCTTTACAGAAGATAGGAGGCGTCTCGGATATCTTTTATGAACAAGTTCATAACGATGTCTCTCGACTTTCACTATCTTTGCCGGCATGAATGCATACCAACTTACCGACTGGCTTCCCACGACCCGGAAAGAGATGGAACTGCGGGGCTGGCAGGAGCTCGATGTCATCCTGTTCAGTGGCGATGCCTACGTAGATCATCCCTCCTTCGGAGCCGCCGTCATCGGCCGCCTGCTCGAAGCGGAAGGCTTGCGGGTGGCCATCGTGCCCCAGCCCAACTGGCGCGACGACCTGCGGGATTTCAAAAAGCTGGGACGCCCCCGCCTTTTCTTCGGCATCAGCGCGGGGTGTATGGATTCGATGGTGAACAAGTATACCGCCAACAAACGCCTGCGCAGCGAAGACGCGTATACGCCGGACGGAAGGCCCGATATGCGCCCCGAATACCCGTCGGTGGTCTACGCGCAGATACTCAAAACGCTCTACCCCGACGTGCCGGTGGTGCTGGGCGGTATCGAGGCCAGCCTGCGCCGGCTCACGCACTACGATTATTGGGAAGACCGCCTGCGACCGGGTATCCTGTGCGACAGCGGGGCCGATCTGCTGATCTACGGCATGGGCGAAAAGCCGATCGTGGAACTGGTAAACCGCCTGAAAGAGAAACTCTCTCCGGAGGCTGCCGACCCCGACACGCCCGCAGCCTGTATCAACTGTGCCGACCTGCCACACGATATTCCACAAACGGTATGGATGGCCGCGGACATCCGGGCCACGCAGGGAGACATCGAACTCTACAGCCACCCGGAATGTCTGAAAGACAAGAAAAAGCAGGCGGCCAACTTCCGCCGCATCGAGGAGGAGAGCAACCGCTACCAGGCCTCCCGCATCCTGCAACGGGTAGACACGCTACGTACTTTAGTGGTGAACCCGCCTTATCCGCCGCTGACGGAGAAAGAGCTGGACCACTCGTTCGACCTGCCTTATACGCGCCTGCCCCATCCCAAATACAAGAACAAACGCATCCCGGCCTTTGAGATGATCCGTTTCTCGGTGAATATCCACCGCGGATGTTTCGGAGGATGTGCCTTCTGTACGATCTCTGCCCATCAGGGCAAATTCATCGTCAGCCGATCCCGCGAAAGCATCCTCCGGGAAGTGAAGCAGGTGACGCGGATGCCGGAGTTCAAAGGCTACCTGAGCGATCTGGGCGGCCCCTCGGCCAATATGTACCGGATGCAGGGAAAAGAGACGGCGCTCTGCCAGAGGTGCAAACGACCGTCGTGCATCCATCCGAAGATCTGCCCCAACCTCCACACCGACCACCGCCCGCTCTTAGACATCTACCGCGCGGTAGATGCCCTGCCGGAAATCAAAAAGAGCTTTATCGGCAGCGGGGTGCGTTACGACCTGCTGTTGCACCGCAGCCCGGACGCGCAGACCAACCAGGCAGCCGCGGAGTATACCCGCGAACTGATTGCCCGACACGTCAGCGGCCGTCTGAAAGTAGCTCCGGAACACACCAGCGACCGGGTGCTCGAGCTGATGCGCAAACCTCCTTTCCGGCAGTTCGTGGAGTTCCGGAAGATATTCGACCGCATCAACCGCGAAGAAGGGCTGCGCCAGCAACTCATCCCTTACTTTATATCCAGCCATCCCGGATGCACCGAGGAGGATATGGCAGAGCTGGCCGTGCTCACCAGACAGATGGATTTCCACCTGGAGCAGGTGCAGGACTTCACTCCTACCCCCATGACGGTAGCTACCGAAGCCTGGTACACCGGATTCCATCCGTATACCCTGAAGCCTGTATACAGTGCCCGTACACCGCGGGAAAAACTGGCACAACGGCAGTTCTTCTTCTGGTACAAGCCCGGGGAGAGACCAAAGATCATCCGGGAGCTGCGCCACATGGGCAGAGCGGATCTGATCGATAAGTTGTACGGGAAAAAAAGATAAAATGTCCTTTAGTAGATACTTTAATCGTTCTGCGATGAAACATAAAAAGCAAATCATACTTTGTATCAGTTTCTGTCTGCTCTCTTTGTCTTCGTATGCCAGTCATTGGTATACCTATATCTATGAACTTCCTCATTTCCGATATGAAGCACAGTTGTTATTAGGGTCAGCGTCCAAAGTTCCGGATATGTTCCCGGTAGTGGTAAAACTCAACGATTATGTAAAGGAGAAGATCTTACAAGGAGCACTACAGGATAAACCGGTCGTGTATGACATCTACTTCAGTAATTTGAAGAGAGAACGTTTTTTATAGAAGTATATGAAACACCTGTTTCCTACAGGATCTATATCCATCCTTCATTGGCTCAACCCCTTATTCTCAATTATGAAGAACTTATACAGGTGATCGATTACTTCGCACACCCGGAATTCGAACCTTTTTACTGCGGCAGACCGGGAGAAGGTAATGAGGAGGTATGTCGGGATATCCTGCTCCGGAACATCCGATCACTCGCAGGCCATCAGCCAGCGCCGGAAAAAGAGACGTATGAAGTTTATTCTATAGGAGATCTGTCGATCCGTTATCACAACCAGGAGTTCAGAGTCTTCACAGCAGAGGAAGAAACAGGCGTGTGCCTGGATCCTTCCGGTTATGCCATCTCCCAACCGATACAGTCCGGAAATCATATCTTCTTTATGGATGGCCACCATTTCTATGTGTACGAAGGTAACCAGCTCCTCCATAAAATAAAGATTGAACATTCCCTCTCGGATGAAGCTCCGCTATCCAATGTGATGTGTTATAAACGGTATCCGGATTGGATCAACTTTAATCCGTATCATCCGGAATACACCTCCTACAGCTATTGCTACAGCAGAAACCGATTGTATATATTAAATATGTAGTATACGTGATTTCACTTTCACGCAGGTAAACACCTTGCTGCTACCATGGATCGGATTCCGGAAGCGCGGAAATGGCTTCCCGGAAACTGTTTTTTCGGGCAATCGGCATAGTCCAAAAAATTAATTGAGTGAATAAACAGAAAAGGCAGGTCTCGCCGAACGCTCTCATAAGCACACAACCATGCATGTACCCGTTGGGAGGTACCGGGATTTTTACCCGTAAATCTGCCTATATATGGGTAAATTAAATGGTATGGCACCATAACGAGATACAAATAAAAATTGTTTTTGCTTTTGAAAGCAATTCGGCGGCCAGCTGAATCAGACACCCACACTCCCTGTTGCACGAAGAAAAAGTTCCGGTCAGACTTCTGCAAAGTCCCGGTCAGACCTGATCCGGGTGTCGGTGAGACTTTCCCAAAGTCCCGGTCAGACTTTCAGTTCGTACAGGTCTGTGTGTGCCCGTGGTCCGATGCTCTGTTTTCCCGACGACAACCCTTGCAACCTCCTAATACGTTAATAATAATTACCATTAAGACCTTTCGGAATCGTGCTTTATACGGGGTGTAAGTCCCTACTTAGTGCCACAATAGTGCCAAAGTGCCAGTAAGGCACAAAAAACAGACCTATATAAAAAAGAAGATACAAAATAGGGCGCTATATGCTTTACAACGGGGAAATGGATCAAACAGCACATCCAATCAAGGGAAATCTCACTGTGTATGGTGTACAAAGGCATGGAGGTAAGATAAAAAATCACAAGACAATAATTATTACTATCCCGGAGTACAAACACAAGGATACCTTTCTTCGTCATTAAGTAGGTGAATCCTGTTTATAGGATATTCACATATTACTTATATTATTTATTATAAATCTATTGGGTACTGCAAAGCCAGGAAATAGCTATCAAAACATCTATATACTGAAAGGCTTTTAGATAGGAAGAAAAGCTATCCCCTTTTTTACTATATCTTCTCCCGGTAAAGCGAAGTAACGGAAAATAACAAGAGGTTTTTCAAATAAACAATAAATGGTTTTGTTATCATCCCTAATCTTATTATTTTTGTTATATTAATAAAAAGAGGTACCAGGGCAGATACTATCATAGAACGTATCCGTAAGATAAAACGTAACGTTTTACCTGATCAAACCCTTATCTTGTTTGGTTCTCAGGCAAGGAACGAAGCCTATGAGGACTCGGATTGGGATCTGCTTATCAGATTGGACAAACCCCGAAAAGAATCAACCGACTTTGATACCTATGCATATCCTTTTATCGAATTAGGCTGGGAAATGGACGAATTAATAAACCCTCTGATCTATATACGTTCTCAATGGGAGATAAACAAGCCGTCCTTGTTTCGTAAAAATGTACAAACGGAAGGAATAGAAATCGTATGACACTTACAGCAGAAGAAAAAAGGCCATGATAAGTACCCGTATTGAAAAGTCCGATCAGGCACTTCTTGAAGCAAAAGGAAATATAAATATGCAGTTTTGGAATACAGCAGCAAACAGACTCTACTACAGCTGTTACAACCTCGTGAGTGCACTACTCATAAAGTCTGGATATTCCGCTCACATAAAGGAGTAGCCACGCTATTCGCACTTCATTTTATAAAAACAAACATCATTCCTAAAGAAATAGGAAAAACATACAACCCACTTTTTCTACTGCGGCAAACCGGAGACTATGACGATTGGAACCTGATCGAAGAAGAAGATGTCACCGCCATGATAAAACCTACTGAAAGACTGATCCAAACCATAAAGAAGCTTTTGGAACAATAACTTATACGCTTATCCATACTCAGAGAAAGGAACCATTTCTAAGATAAGGCTATCAGAGAAGAAAATAAGATAAGAACGGCTCTTCCCGCAAAAGAAAAGAGCCGTTTTACTGTTTTATGAATCCGCAGGTTTGATAATAAGCAGGTTGTTATCTACGATCACGTCTACCTGGCTGTTAATGGGAAACCCTGCCTGGTCCAGCCATACTCCCATCAAGCGCAGAAAAGGAATGGGTTTGAGCCCGTTGCTGCTTTTTTATTGACTACGCTCTGGGAAGAGACGGTAAGCCGCCTGAGGTGAAGACTTTCATCTGAGTTTTTGATCTTCAATACTTTGGCTTTGAGAGGCTTTTTACCGGAGGCTTTCATTCCTTTCGCGATGTTCTTTTTCTTACTAATGTTCGGCATAATAAAGAAATAATAGAGTTGATAAAAGAAGGCAGGTCTCGCCGAACATTAGTAAACCATAATACATTATGGAATAAAAAAGTTTCGGGACTTGCACCCGTAAGCCTGCCTCTATAACTTTATAAGATACATATTCCATTTTAACAATGCATTATTGATTTACTAAATATTCGGTACTGCAAAGATAAGAAATAGTTGCCAAAACCTCCCATAAAACTCTCTATAAAAATAGGTTCTATCAGATAAATACTACCTTTGCATCTATACGAATCTAACATTTCAACGGATGAAAAAGAGATACGACCTACCTCAGGATGAGGATTCTGAAAAGAATATGGTAAACGAACCGGCAATGGAATACGAATATAATACTGAAACAGAAAGGAGCTACTCCCCTCCATTAACGGAAGAAGAGTTGAAAAGCGCAATGACTGGTGATGAGTTAAGGGAATATATGCACAAATTCATTGATGAACTATATGATAGAAATGAAAATACTGTACGCCCCAAACGCTAAATTCTATCTAAGTGAATTGACCGAAATCCTTTACTATAAAAACTACTTTGGTTTTAGGCAAAATGCAAAAGATTATGTAGACTCTTTAACGGTAGAAATGGGATCTACCATCCACATTAAACAAAAACACAAATCTCCACCTGATTTTTCCCGGTATGGTAAAGACGTAGGGTACGTATCCTATCCCAGAGTAAGTGAAAAAAATAAATAAAGGAATAAACTATTGATAATAGAGATATTATAAAATGCTTTAAAAAATAAGAGAGAGAGAAATCAAACTATTTTCTATCTTTACACGATTTAAATAATAACAGAAGGAAGTATATGAATAAGGATGAAATACTGGCTGCTTTACAAAAGGAGGTAGAAGGGTATAATAAAATTGTAGCTACAAAAGAAGGAGATTGGATTGTAAAAGGTTTTATTGATATTTACAAGCAGATCTATACTATATCTGTAGATACAAAAGTAGTTTCCAAGGTAATAGAGTTATTACTCATTCCTGCTTTAGAGAAATTTGCTTACGAGAATGACCTGGATTTAGTTTTGCCCCCACAGCAAAATTTCTATCCCGATTTGACTTTTATTTCCAGAGATACCGGAGAGAAATTTACTGTGGATATTAAAAGTACCGTCAAAGATAACAAGAATAGAATAAAAAGTATGACTTTAGGTGCATTTACCGGATATTTTAGGACACGGGATAGCACTAAAAATGCAACTTATCCTTATGGAGAGTATTCTGCACATCTGGTGTTAGGAGTCATTTATTCGCAAATAGATAAAAAACCTGATGAAAAAGCAATTTATAGCGTAGACGAATTAGAGCAGATTGAATCGGTAATTAAAGATTTTCAGTTTTTTGTGCAGCCCAAATATAAAATAGCTTCTGCTACCCCAGGGAGTGGAAATACTAAAAATATCGGTTCAGTGAAAAGTATTACTAAATTGATAAACGGGCAAGGAATATTTGCCTCTTTGGGAGAAGAAGTATATGATAATTACTGGATGTTCTATTTAACCAAGGATATGGCAAAAGAAATAGGAATAGAACGTCCATATACCGATCTTAAATCCTATCTGGAATATAAACAAGTAGGGATAGATGTCTTGGAGAAGAATAAACAACAAATCCTGAAATTCCAGGAAGAAGAACTAAAAGAGGAGATTGAAACAGAAGAAATTGGTAATGAAGAATAAAAAGATTATTATTCCTCCCATAAAAAGCCAGGGAATAAAAACGAAATTAGTTCCCTGGATTATGGATCTGGTTCCGGATATCAAAGGGTACTGGGTAGAACCATTTTTAGGCACAGGGGTTGTTGCGTTTAATTCGGGATGCAAAAAGGCAATTTTAAATGATACTAATCCACATATAATAAAATTCTACAAAGGGGTTCAAAATAAAGAAATAACAGCTCCACTGATGAGAAAATATTTAGAGCAGGAAGGTAAATTATTAAGTAAAGCAGAAAACGAAGGTTATGAACACTATCTAAAAGTCAGAACCCGATTCAATAGCGGAGCCTACTCATCGTATGATTTTATATTTCTCTCCAGAGCCGGTTTTAATGGAATGATGAGATTTGGCAAAAAAGGAAACTGGAACATTCCATTTTGTAAAAAACCCGATCGTTTTGCGCAAGCATATGTGACAAAAATAACCAATCAATTGTCTGCCGTAGCACAGGTTATTCAACCCGAACCGGATTGGACTTTTTATAACCAATCCTTTTCAGAAATTATTCCTTTAGCAACCGAAGATGACTTTATCTATTGTGATCCTCCTTATTACGGACGTTATGTAGATTATTATAATGGGTGGACTCAAGAGGAGGAAGAACAATTATTCAATTTATTATCTCAAACAAAAGCCAAATTTATTTTGTCTACCTGGCACCATAACGATTGGAGAGAAAATGAGATGATAACTAAATATTGGAACAAATTTAATATTGTAACAAAAGATCATTTTTATCATAACGGGGGAAAAATAGAGAACAGAAGAACCGTAGTTGAAGCATTAGTTTGTAATTTTGACGTTGCCAATTTTTCTATTCATAATCATGGAATAAAAATTAAGCCAACAGAGAAGCAAATTTCAATACCTTTTGATATATGATTCCGTTTTTCTGTACTAAAGATATTATAAAAATGACTTATTATCAGGATTTTGAGAAACATTTTTCCATCTAAACACAAAGAAAAGACAGTTTTTCAAAAGTAGGTCTTATTAAGATAAATACTATCTTTGCATCTATACGGATCTAACTATTTGAACGGATGAAAAAGAGATACGACCTACCTCAGGAGGAAGATGCTGAAAAGAATATGGTAAACGAACCTGTAGGGGCTACCTACGGCAGCGAGACTCAAATGGAGATACTCCCGGCCCTGACTCCGGAGGAGTTAGCGGAATGTATGACGGGCGAAGAGTTTGTAGAACATTGGTACAAGTGTATAGAGAAAATCTTCGATAAATGAATATTTACTACGCCCCAACTGCTCAGGAGTACATAGAAGATTTGTCGGGAATAGGATATGAAAAACATTACTTTAGTTACAAAGAGTCGTCACAAAACTATGTCCGGCTTCTGATCCGGGACATGGAAGCCACCCTCCATCTGAAACACAAACGCAAAGCCCCTGCTTACTTCTCCCGTTACGGCAAAGACCTCTGGTGCGTATCCTGTCCCCGAAGTAAACAAACTACCTGGTATTTCTTTTTCACCCGTCACGCAGGTGATATATACGTGATCCGTTCCATTACCAACCATCATGCAGAAGGGCAGTTTCTGAAATAAGACCATCAGCGAAGAAAAGGATAGAAGAAGCTATTTCAACATAGATTTTACTTTATTAAGATCTAATCTTTTTCTACCTCTTTGGTGAATTAAGGGTATCTTCAAGTGCTGTAAGCACGTTCAATTCTAGCCCAGGGTAAGGAAGCGCAGGGTACCGGAGCGACCGCCACCCTGGGTATAAACAGGAATAAAAAAGGAGTGCTGTAAGCACGATCGAAAAAAATGATGCTTCTTTAATTTCGGTCGTACTTACAGCACTCCAGAGATAATTCGTATTACAACCTGTGTGTGCCCGTGAATCAATTCGCTGTTTTCCCGGCAACAATCTTTGCAACACCTAATACGTTAATAATAATTATCATTAAGACCTTTCGGAATCGTGCTTTATACGGGGTGTAAGTCCCTACTTAGTGCCACAATAGTGCCAAAGTGCCAGTAAGGCACAAAAAACATACATATATAAAAAAGAAGATACAAAATAGGGCGTTATATGCTTTACAATGGGGAAATGGATAAAACAGCACATCAAATCATGGGAAATCTCACTGTGTATGGTGTACAAAGGCATGGAGGTAAGATAAAAAATTAAAAGACAATAATTATTACTATACAGGAGTTCAAACACAAGGACACCTTTCTTCGTCATTAAGTATATATATCCTGTTTATAGGATATTCACATGGTACTTATATTATTTATTATAAATCTATTGGGTACTGCAAAGATAGGAAATTGATGCCTCAACCTGTTATAAAACTATCTATTAACAAACATCTTCTATCAGATAAATATTATCTTTGTAACTGTACACATCTAACAGTTGAACGAATGGAAAAGAGATATGACCTACTTCAGGAGGAGGATCCTGAGAAGAATATGGTAAACGAACCGGCAATGGAATACGAATATAATATGGAAACAGAAAGGATCTGCTCCCCCCCACTAACGGAAGAAGAGTTGAAAGACGCTATCACCGGAGATGAATTACTGGAATATATATTTGATAAAATTGATAAACTTCCCGGTAAATGATAATTCTTTATACCAAAGCCGTTAGAATATATCTTTGGGAACTTGTTGAAACACTTTATTTCAACAACTATTTTGGATGTAAAGTTTCTGCCCGCGGGTATGTTCATGAGTTGATAAAAGAAATGGAATCTACCATCCACATCAAACAAAAACACAAATCTCCATCTGATTTCTCCCGGTATGGTAAAGACGTATGGTACGTATCCTATCCCAAGAACAAGCGTACCACATGGTACTTCTTTTTTACCTATCATCCGGAAGATGATATTTACTTTATCCACTATATCACCAACAACCACGTAGCCGGACACCTGTTGGAGTAATTCTTTAAAGTGCCCATATAAATGGTCTGTTTTATGTAGGATTTCAGGAAGAAAACAAAATAGTAAACCAAACCCGCCCTTGCAGACATCTGCAAGGGCGGGTGTTATCATTTATGAATCCGCGGGTTTGATTATAAGCAGATTGTTATCTACAATGACATCTACCTGGCTGTTAATGGGAAATCCTGCCTGGTCCAGCCATACTCCCATCAAGCGCAGAAAAGGAATGGGTTTGAGCCCGTTGCTGCTTTTTTTGTTGACTACGCTCTGGGAAGAGACGGTAAGTCGTCTGAGATGCAGACTTTCATCTGAGTTTTTGATCTTCAGTACTTTGGCTTTGAGAGGTTTTTTTGACCTTTTTTGTGTTGAGCATACTAAAAAGTTTTGAGAATTAATAAAGAAGAGGTGGGTCACGCCCAACACAACTAAACATTGCTGCTTAGTAAGGTCCCGGGACTTACACCCGTATGCCCACCTCCATATCATTAAATTACCTGATGTTTTCATCATTGCAGCAATCGTAGATTTATTATTATTTAATTGTATTGGGTACTGCAAAGATAGGAAATAGTTACCAAAACCTGCAATAAAACTCTCTATTTAAAAACATATTGTATAAAGAAACGCAGGAATTTCGCATACAGAATCTTCACATCAAAGTCACCCTTCAAACACACAGAAATATATACAAACCAACACATCGGGAACGATCAACCCCTGGCTTCCTTTCTATAAAAAGTCTCTGTACAACCTGTACACTTTCCAACAAGTAAATAAACATTCACGAAAAGGCGACATTAAATTTAACCACGTAATAATCAGACGAATACTATTTCACACACCCCTTTCTGTATTCACTTTGTGCCTTAATGGCACTTTGGCACTTTGGTGGCACTATGCAGACACATTTTTTTTGCTCCGGACAAACAGGCCAGACCACTTCCCATGCCTTACCCAACCCGATCGTTTCACACATAAATCTCTACAAAAAAACATTTATCATTGCTCATCAGAAACAAAAACTTACTTATATCTTATCCGGATTCCGCACAACCTCTGCTTTACCTCTGCTTTACCCCTGCTTTTCCGGCAACCCTACCATCTCCTGTAAGATATATACCGCCGTCTCCACATTGGGTACCTCTTTGATCACTATGCTCCGTCTGCCGTTCTGCTCACGCAGATCGCACCGGCGCGGATAGAGCATCATGTAATCTATGATCTTGCCGAAAGCTACACTCTGATAGAAAGGACTCTGCGGATTGGAAACAAAGAAAAGCGTCATACGCCCCCCTTTCAGGAATACTTTCTCTGCCCCCAGCCGGGCCGCTATCCGGCGCAGGGGCACAATGCGAAGCAGCTCTTCCGTCTCCGGCGGCACAGGGCCGAAGCGGTCTTCCAGCCGGTCACGGAACGCCTGCACATCCCGGTCCAGGGTCAGCTTGTCCAGCTCGCGGTAGAGCAGCATCCGCTCGCTGCTGCCCGTCACATAGTTGGCCGGCAGCAGAAGTTCCAGGTCGCTCTCTACCTGCGACTCTTCCACAAACTGTTCGCCACTGATGGTACCATCGGGACTGATCTCTTCGGCATACAGATCGGCAAACTCCTCGTTCTTTAGCTCCCGCACTGCCTCCGTAAGTATCTTCTGGTAGGTCTCGTAGCCCAGGTCGGCAATGAATCCGCTCTGCTCCGCTCCCAGCATATTGCCCGCTCCGCGGATGTCCAGATCCTGCATGGCAATGTGTATCCCGCTGCCCAGGTCGCTGAAATTCTCAATCGCCTGCAAGCGGCGGCGCGCCTCGGGAGTGAGGCTGCTGAGCGGAGGTGCCAGCAGGTAACAGAACGCCTTCTTGTTGCTGCGCCCTACCCGGCCCCGCATCTGATGCAGGTCGCTCAGACCGAAGTTCTGCGCCTGGTTGATAAGGATTGTATTGGCATTGGGTATATCGATACCGCTCTCGATGATGGTAGTAGCCAATAGCACATCGTAGTCGTAATTAACAAACCCCAGGATGATCTTCTCCAGCTCCGCCGGCTCCATCTGTCCGTGACCGATGGCCACCCGGCAGTCCGGGATATGCCGCGTGATCATCGCCTTCAGCTCCGGCAGGTTGGCCACGCGGTTGTTCACGAAAAAGACCTGTCCGTTGCGGCTCATCTCGAAGTTGATGGCCTCCGTGATCACCTCCTCATTGAACGTGTGTACCTCCGTCTGTATCGGGTAGCGGTTGGGCGGCGGGGTAGAGATCACACTCAGGTCGCGCGCGCCTAAGAGCGAAAACTGCAACGTGCGCGGTATGGGAGTAGCCGTGAGGGTGAGCGTATCCACATTCACCTTCATCTGACGCAGTTTCTCCTTGACCGCCACACCGAATTTCTGCTCCTCGTCGATGATCAGCAATCCCAGGTCTTTGAACTCCACATCCTTGCCTAAGATACGGTGCGTGCCGATGAGGATGTTCACATCTCCCTCCTTCAATCCCCTGAGCACCGTCCGGATCTGCGTGGCCGTACGTGCCCGGCTCAGGTACTCTACCCGGCAGGGAAAATCTTTCAGCCGATCGCGGAAAGTCTGGTAGTGCTGGTAGGCCAGTACCGTAGTAGGCACCAATACCGCCACCTGCTTGTTGTCTGCCACAGCCTTGAAAGCCGCGCGGATAGCCACCTCGGTCTTTCCGAAACCCACATCGCCGCACACTAAGCGATCCATCGGGATGTCGCGCTCCATGTCCTGCTTCACCTCCGTGGTAGATTTGCTCTGGTCCGGCGTATCCTCGTACATGAAAGAAGCCTCCAGCTCGTGTTGCAGGAAACTGTCGGGGCTGAAGGCAAACCCTTTCTCCTCCCGCCGCCGGGAATAGAGGCGGATGAGGTCGCGCGCGATGTCCTTGATCTTGCTCTTGGTCCGGTCCTTGAGTTTCTCCCAGGCCCCGGTACCCAGTTTGTTGAGGCGCGGTGCCTCGCCTTCCTTCCCTTTGTATTTGGAAACCTTATGCAGCGAATGGATAGAGACAAACACAATGTCTTCGTTCTGATAGACTAATTTGATCACCTCCTGGGTGGTGTTGCCGTTGGGTATACGCACCAGTCCGGCAAACCGCCCGACTCCATGATCTACGTGCACCACATAGTCTCCGGGCGTGAACTGGTTGAGCTCTTTGAGCGACAGAGCCACCTTTCCCGAACGGGCCTTGTCGCTCTTGAGGCTATATTTGTGGAACCGGTCGAAGATCTGATGATCGGTGAAGACGCAACGACGGGCCGTATGATCTATGAATCCCGCGTGCAAGGTCTTCTCTACCGCTGTGAAAGGCAGCTCGTCTCCGCGGTCTTCGAAAATAGCCCGGATACGATCGGTCTGTTTGGTGCTGTCGCTACAGATAAAGAGCGTATATCCCTGCTCTAAGAACTCCCGGAAAGAGGAAGTCACCAGGTCGAAGTTCTTGTGGAAGATAGGCTGCGCCGCGGTATGGAATAGGACCGTAGCCTCCGGCGTGCCGGTAGGCTTGCTTCCGAACTCCATCCGCCGGAACTCCAGGACTTCGCGTGAGAATTGCTCGCCATCTATCAGCTTCCCTTCTAAGCTGGCTACACTCTGCTCCGACTCCTGGCGGGCAGCGATGGCCTGCGGGGCCAGCGTCTCTTCACTCACCGCCTGTATGCGCTCCCGCACCCAGAAAAAATCGCGCAGGGCCAGTATGCTCTCCGCGGGGATAAACGCTAAGAAAGAGGTCTGCTCACCGCTTCCGGCCGTGAGATCCGGCACGATGGAGATGCTCTCCCGGCGTTCGCGCGAGAGCTGGTTCTCTACGTCAAAGGTACGGATCGTCTCCACCTCATCGCCGAAAAAGTCGATGCGGTAGGGATACTCCGAAGAGAAAGAAAAGACATCTATGATGCTGCCGCGGAGCGCGTACTGGCCGGGTTCGTAGACATACTCTACATACTCAAAGCCGTAGCTGCGTAATACCTGCGTGATAAAGTCCATATCTACACGCATACCCGCGCGCACTGTGAGCGTGCGCTTATCCAGTTCGCCGGCGGAGACCACTTTCTCGGCTAAGGCATCGGGATAGGTGACCACCGTGAGCCCCTGCCCTCCCTTGCCCACACGGCTCAGCACCTCGGTACGCAGCACCTCATTGGCGGGGTCTTTCTGCCCGTACTTCACCGCGCGGCGGAAAGAAGAAGGGAAGAACAACACCTGCTCCGTTCCCAGCACCTGGGTGAGGTCGTGATAGAAATAACCGGCCTCTTCCACGTCGTTGAGGACAAAGATAAAAGGCACCTCTGTGCTGTCTGTCCACAACGAAGCAAAAAAAGAGGCAGAGGAAGCCGTGAGGCCTCCGCAATAAATATGTCGGTTGGCGGTATACCGGAGAAGTGAAGAGACAGCCTCTATCTGCGGGTGAGTGCGATAGAGCTGCCGGAGCTCGGTAAGGGTCATAGATGTGAAGTTTTTTAAGAAAATAAAACCGGATGCAAAATTACTAAATAATACTTAGATTTCGTATACAATCTTTCGTAACTACAAGAAAAGCACTACATTTGTTCTTCACATTTATCTAACAGGTGACGATTGAGATTACAAATACCCTGTCAACCGATAGCATCTACCTGTAGAGACGCACGGCGTGCGTCTCGGCGTGCCGGATGGAGAGATGTGCCGGATGGAAATGTAGATCAGAGGTACATGTATACCGGATAGAAATAGTTGTTTTCCGGGAATATACGCCGTACCGGACGGGTATCCTACACAGAACAGGACATACCTTCCCGGAGATGCACACCGTGGAGAGATACGCTTCCGGATCGGACGTACCTGCCGGAAACGCACACCTTTGGATGGGGACGTACGCCGTGGAGATACACGCCTTTGGATGGGACGCACACCTCTGTGTTGGATGTACACCGCGGAGACGCACGCCGTGCGTCTCTACAGCAAGCGGATGCCATCCGATGATACATCCCGGATTCATGCAGGTAATTTAAATCGTAAATCGTCAAATCGTAAATTCTTTTTTATGTACAGATCCGACAGTATTGTCATCATCCCGACCTACAACGAACGGGAAAATATAGCCAATATCATCCGCGCGGTTTTCGGGCTGGACAAGATATTCCACATCCTTGTGATCGAAGACGGCTCGCCCGACGGCACCGCCGTCCTTGTGAAGGAGCTTCAGCAGGAGTTTCCCGAACAGCTTTTTATGATAGAGCGTCAGGGCAAGCTGGGGCTGGGCACGGCCTACATAGCCGGATTCAAATGGGCACTGGCACACGACTACGCGTATATCTTTGAGATGGATGCCGATTTCAGTCACAACCCGCAGGATCTGCCGCGCCTGTACAACGCCTGCGCGCACGACGGGGCCGACCTGGCTATCGGTTCGCGCTACGTGAGCGGGGTGAATGTGGTAAACTGGCCCATGGGCCGGGTATTGATGTCGTACTTTGCCTCGAAATACGTGCGCCTGATCACCGGACTGCCCGTACACGACACCACGGCGGGATTCAAGTGCTACCGCCGTCAGGTGCTGGAGACCATGGATCTCGACAGCATCCGCTTCAAGGGGTATGCCTTCCAGATAGAGATGAAGTTTACCGCCTACAAAAGCGGATTCCGCATTGTGGAGATCCCTGTGATCTTTATCAACCGGGAACTGGGGACTTCCAAAATGAATACCAGTATCTTCGGAGAGGCTGTCTTTGGCGTGATCAAGCTGAAGCTGCACAGTTTCTTCCACAAATACCCACAGAAACAAGTATGAAACGTATCCTGATAGAAAATGTTACTTTGGTAAATGAGGGTGAGCGCTTCCGTGGCTCGGTAGGGATCTGCGGCGAGCAGATCGCGGAGATCCTCCGGGAGGGGGAAAGCCCTTCCGCCCCGTACGACCAGCAGATAGATGCTACCGGATGCCTGCTGCTGCCGGGTGTGATAGATGATCATGTACACTTCCGCGATCCGGGACTCACACAGAAAGCGGACATTCGCAGCGAAAGCCGCGCGGCGGCGGCCGGAGGGGTGACCTCGGTGATGGATATGCCCAACACCGTGCCACAGACCACCACACTTGAAGCCTGGGAAGAGAAGATGCGACGGATGGCCGCGGAATGCAGGGTGAACTACTCGTGCTATTTCGGAGCTACCAACGACAATTATACAGATTTTCCGCAGCTCGATGGCCGCCGGGTATGCGGCATCAAACTGTTTATGGGTTCCAGCACAGGCAACATGCTGGTAGATCGCCGGGAGAGCCTGACGCGTATCTTTTCCGGTACCGACCTGCTTATTGCCGCTCATTGCGAAAGCCAGGAGATGATCCGGCAGAACACGGAGAAATACCTGGCCGAAGCGGGCCGCGACAACGACCTGCCGCTGGAATATCACCCGCTGATCCGTTCGGAGGAGGCCTGCTACGCGTCTTCGGCACTTGCCGTGCGCCTGGCACAGGAGACCGGGGCACGCCTGCATCTGCTGCATGTGTCTACAGCCCGCGAACTGGAGCTGCTGGAAGAGAAGCCGCTGGCCGGCAAACGGATCACGGCCGAGGCATGCATCGCCCACCTGCTCTATACGGAGGAGGACTATGCCCGGTACGGTACCCGCATCAAGTGCAACCCGGCCATCAAAAAGGCCACGGACCGGAAGGCGTTGCGCGCCGCCGTGCGCTCCGGACGCGTCGATGTGATCGCTACCGACCATGCTCCCCACCTGCTGGCGGAGAAGCAGGGAGGAGCGTTGAAAGCCGTATCGGGTATGCCGATGGTACAATTTTCTTTAGTAAGTATGCTGGAGCTGACCCGACAGGAGGTGTTTACGGTAGAAGAGGTGGTAGAAAAAATGTGCCACGCTCCTGCCCGCCTGTACGGCATAGGCCAGCGCGGATTTCTGCGTACAGGCTATCAGGCCGACCTGGTATTGGTGCGTCCGGATGCCGGATGGACGGTGGGTCCGCGGGATATCCTGAGCAAGTGCGGATGGAGCCCGCTGGAGGGACAGACGTTTCACTGGAGGGTGGAAAAGACATTTGTGAACGGACAGCTGGTGTATACCGATGCTCAGGTAGCGGACGCTGTGCGCGGACAGGAGCTTTGTTTTTATTAATCCCTGGCTGATCTATGCTGTTGACTTACCATATACACGACATCAGTCCGTACATCAACTGGATCTATTTTTTCCATGCCTGGGGGTTCCAGCCCCGTTTCGCGGGCATCAGCCAGATACACGGTTGCGACGGCTGCCGGGCTTCGTGGCTGGCAGCGTTTGCGGAGGAAGACCGTCTCCAAGCGGCGGAGGCGATGCAACTGTACAAAGAGGCGCACCGGATGCTGGACCGGCTCGACAGCGATTTCCGGGCGCGTAGCCTGTTCCGCCTGTGCAGGGCGCAGGCGGATGGAGACGATCTGCTGCTCGACGGTATACGCCTGCCCCTGCTCCGGCAACAGACGGTCCGGAAGGAGGGCGAACCTTATCTTTGCCTGAGCGACTTTGTGCGTCCGCTCGCTTCGGGCATCCCGGATACCGTAGGGGCATTTGCCTCAAGCGTGGACATAGTCATGGAGCAGATCTATGCCAACGATCCTTATAAACACTTGCTGGTACAGACGTTGGCCGACAGGCTGGCAGAGGCCGCCACGGAAAAGATGCACGAGTATGTACGCAAAGAGGCTTGGGGATATGCTCCCCGGGAAAATCTGCCCTTAGCAGATCTGCTGGCGGAGCATTTTCAGGGCATACGCCCGGCGGTGGGATACCCTTCGCTGCCCGACCAGTCGGTCAACTTCCTCTTAGACCAACTGCTGGATATGAAACAGATCGGCATCACCCTGACAGCCAACGGAGCCATGCACCCGCATGCTTCGGTATGCGGACTGATGTTTGCACACCCCGCGGCCCGCTACTTTTCCGTAGGAAGAATAGGAGAAGATCAGTTTCAGGACTACGCGCGCCGGAGAGGTATTCCGGCGGAACAGTTGCGGAAATTCCTGGCGGCAAACCTGAATAGATTTACGATTTAACGATTTACGATTTACGATTGAAATTACAATCTCCTGATAATCGATTGCATCTGCCTGTAGAGACGCACGGCGTGCGTCTCCGCGGTGTATGTCCAACACAGAGGTGTATGTCCAACACAAAAAAGATGTGCGTCTCCGCGGTGTAAGTCCAACACAGAGGTGTATATCCAACACAAAGATGTGCGTCTCCGCGGTCTATGTATCCGTTAAGGTATATCTTTTTCTATGTATGATGTCTCTTTGACACGGCATATATTCCCATTCGGTATACATTCCCATTCGGTACGCCGAGACGCATGCCATGCGTCTCTACGGTGGATTGGACACTGGGAGGTATGTAATTTCAATCGTAAATCGTAAATCGTCCAATCGTAAATTTTTTAACGAATATCTATTAAAAACATCGCCCATAAAATAACACATTCCTGGTGCTGCCCGATGTCTGGCCTCCTCTG
>Ga0192245_10169_pt1 | contig 32848 bp, 30 predicted proteins | sample Koala_Koa27_M3_FD_131238 | JGI IMG/M metagenome (GOLD analysis project Ga0192245, IMG submission 131238) | Enriched cells from koala feces incubated with labeled cellulose particles, San Francisco Zoo, California, United States - Koala_Koa2-7_M3 ...
ATGCAGGTCCCTCATACTTTTATTAATAGAATAGAGGAATGGGGTATATACCCGCATGAGAAGTGGGAAAATATTATTCTGCAATACAGACACTTACCCGGTTTTCTTCAGGCACCCGGAAAGGCTGTACTGTATCTCCTTTAAAATCCGTAACGATTCTGTCCGGCGCTATTCCTTTGTCTTTCAAGGCATCGGCAACAATCTTCGCACGTTTTTCTGATAAAGTCATATTGATTCTCGGATTACCGGTTTCTTTGTCGGCATATCCGGTTATGGCAACTTTGCTTGCCGGATACTTTTCCATGTATGCCACCATTGCATCGATCTTCGATTGCTGGTCTTTCTGGAGAAGTGCGGAGTTCAGAGCAAAGAATATATTCTGTTTCATAGGTTCCACTACCACTGCCACAGGTTCCGGTTCGGGCTGTTTCACGACAGGTTGTGGTTTAGGTTGTTCTACTATTGGTTCCGGTTCATAATATACCGGAGCTGTTTTCTTATAGCTTTTTCCTAATTTGATGTTCAGGCCCACTAATACGTTAAATTGCCAGTCACAGTTGCCTGCCTTTTTCGAGTTGAATTTGTCGGACAGTGCATTTGCGTTTCCTTCAATATTAATAGCCAGCCGGTCATTGAGGCGCAGATCACATCCCAATCCCATACGTCCGGCTATAAGATTTTGTTTGTCCTGCCATAAATACTCTAATTCATGAGATCTTGTGTCCAGTGCGTTTGCTTCGTCGTTGTCGAAAGCATGATTCAATCCTACGCCGCCAAAAATATATCCATTGAATACACGTTTCGGATTAAAACCACAAAATAAAGTACTGAGGTCTGCCATAAGGTCCAGATTGCCTTGCAGATATTTGTACTGATAGGTTTGAGAAGGAGTGACCCATCCTGCCTTTGCCTGCCAACCGCTTACGCCTAAACGGGCTCCAAATGCAGGTGCAAACTTATACCCTACATTGACAGCTGCTGCCGGAGAGATCAGATCTGTAAAATCGGCTTCGCCTACTGTGTGAGCAGCTCCTGCCTGTACTTGCATAAACCAATGAGGTTTGAACACAGTCTTGCCTTCTTCCTTGATTTGTCGCTGTTCCTGAGCGAATGCTACTGTGCTGCCGACAGTAAGTATGGCTATTAATAAATTTCTTATTCTCATAATTTTATATATTTTATGTCTTATCACAGAGTATGCAGAATGTACTTGTTATGGTGAAAAGGGTGCCCTTTTCTGACTAGAGCACCCTTTTGTTGTTGAATGTCTAAGAATTCATTGACATTTGCGATTCTTAGTTATTCGGATTAACTGTAATAGTCAATGTAGAAGAAGTAGTTCCCCAGCCGTAATTTACTGTAGCAGGAATGAATATCTGATAAGTATATCCAACTGGTGAGCTAACATTCACATACTTCACAGTGTTACCAGTCTGAACCAAAGTAGCGCCATCAGGCAACTTGTTACCGTTGTATTCCAAGCTTGTAGTTACTTTGTTCAAATCCAGTGTTACATCGCCGAACGGACCATAGAAGAACCAGTATTGTCCAGGATTCCAATCCGATCTGCCCCACTCTTTCTTCGTCCATTCCCAACATCCTGAGATCTGTCCGTAAGATGTTCCTTCGAATGCAGGCTTTTCAGTGTGTCTGTGAGGAACCATTGTCCAGTTACCTTCAACCCACTTGTAAGTTGCCGGTACATAGTTGATACTCTTCACATAGTCGTACTCAATAGTAGTGCTTGCAGGTTTAGAAACTTCCGTATATATAATATCGCCATCTAATTCAACATGTGGATATATCAACGGCCATCCAGCTAATTTCTGTGCTTCAAGAGAAGCGTCAACTTCTGCCTGAGTCAAGAACTCTTCAGTTGTGTAAGTCTTCTTAGTAGATCCACCCAATCTGTTATAGTATCTATAAGTAGCCTTACCTGTATACATAGTAGTCACAGTAGTGGTAGTAAACTTAATCGTACCATATTCTACATCCAACTGAGCCGGTGTAACCATTTCTTCGTGACCTTGAACATATTCGAATTCAGGAGTACAAACTCTCTTCCAGTAAGAATGAACATTTTCAACCCATGACCAGCTATCTTTTACAATTGCTTCGTTTCTCCAGTCAGTCAACAGACCATTCCATTGGAAGTCAGCAACATCACCGCCAGTCTTAGCGTCTATTACTGCAATACCGCTCGGCATGTTCAAGTTAACAGGACGGATAAAGTCAACCATAAATTCGTTAACAGTCACTTCGTCGCCATTGCTCATCGTGTAGATGTGTGCAACGACAGCTTGCAGACCGTTTGCGCTGTTCAACGCAGCCTTCACAGCAGCATTGCTCTTATCCAGGGTGATATAGGTACCGTCGATCTGCACCCCAGACCGTACAGGAGAAGTCAAGTTACCGTTAGAGTAAGTCTTGATTACTTTGTAACGAGCAGATTCGCAACCCGGAAGTCCTTTCACAGTGTAAGCAGAGTAAGCTTCTGTCAATGCTCTTCTGAACTGACAATCACTTGCAGGAGAAGCAACTGAGTTAGGTACACTCACATTTACATTGAAATATGCTCCGATGGGAAGCGGTGAAAATGCTGCTATTCCTACGAATTATAGTATTTCTACAGCTGCTTTGGCAACTGCAAGCTACCACTTCAACCCGGCTAGCTTCAAGTTGGGCAATGCTGACTATAGCTACTTGGATCGTAGCGCTACAGTGATCAACACTCGCGCGGCTGCCAGCCAGTGGGTTCAGATCAGCATTTAAAAACTTTTTGTTCATAATAAAAAACTTTTAATTTATAAATTAAAAAAATAATAAAAATATAATTTCTCACTTTTGATTTTAAATCCCATGTGTTGTTCCGTTCATTTCTCGTGCGACCTCCTTTTCTTAATTCATTCAACCTTTATTTCCCTTATATAATACACTATGAAGCATACAGGCCAAACAGCCTTTACCCGTTACTTTCTAGGTAACGGGTAAACCTTTGTCCTGACTCCTGTGGAGCTATCTATATGAAAAACCAGACTATTTTACAGTGAAACATATTTACCCCTGCTTCAGACATGCGGCAGAGGGGAGGAAATTCTTTGTATCTTGATCAGAGGTTAACAGGTCCCTAATAGAAAGAAATCCGTTGTTTTATCGTATTATTTCTCTTTTTTTAGTAGTTTATCAGAAAAAATATCTTTTTTGTTTGCATGTTTTCCAAAATATATCCATCTTTGCAACGCTATTTAGCTCCGTTACCTAGAAAGTAACAGATTCATTTTCAAGCTACTACTCCAGCTATTGAATGTTTTACAAAATCAATAATCTGATTATTAGCCTCATCAATTTTCTTATTACGGAAAGGTTTTAGATAAGTCTCGGTCACCTTGATGGACGAGTGCCCCATAGCTTCGGAGATAATACCTGGATGAATTTCGCAATAATAGGCTGTTGTAGCCCATGTATGGCGGGCGGTGTATGAACTCAGTCTATCGTTCAGTCCCAATACCTCCCCCAAGAGCGTGAGCTGCTGGTTGAAGCTGCGCAATGCCAACTGATATTCCCGGTAAGCCTCCTTTGTTCCCTCTCCGCTTTTCAGCAGTGAGAAGAGATAGGGCGAATGGCTGTCGCGGTTCATATACTTCTTTAATAGTTCGAGCGCTTCCGGAGTAAGCGTCACCGACAAGGGCCGGCCTGTCTTCCGCCTGCGGTAAGTGATCACATTATCTCTCAAATCACTTTTACGCAGATAAGCGAGATCGACAAACGGCAGACCACGAAGCAAGAACATCAGCACGAACATGTCCTGCGCACGCCTCACGGCAAGAGGTATGGCGGAAGATGAAGGCAGTCTGGTGAATACCTTCTTCATATCTTCATCACACAATGCCCTCTTATGGTCCGCACGCGTGCCCGTATAAACAGAGCGGAACAGATGGGGCGTATAAACGACCATCCTACTGTTGACGGCACGATTGTACACCGCACGAAATGTTCTTAGATAAGTGGAAACGGTGTTCCAGCTACATCCCTTCCCACGAAGGTGTATCTCGAAACCTTTCAACCACTCCGGGGTGACCTCGTCAAAAGAAAAATCCCCTTCCCCACAATAAGCAATGATGGCATTGGTGCTGCTGCGATATACGTGCGCCGTACCAAAGTTTCCCCCCATCCGTAGCTCTTCGGCTACTTGCTTCATAAATGCTACTACTTTTAACATTGTACTCAGTATTAAATATTACACAATAAATATACACATATTTCAGCAACTATAATTGCCTAATACGCATATACACGACCAATTTTCAGAATAAGACACTCCGAAAATCAGTATCACCGAAAAACGAAACAACAAATAGGGAAAGATTGAGTTCATTTATTCAAATTACCATGAATAACTTTTCACATATAGCGACATCTATTGATCACTAAAAAAGGACCTTTCTTAAAAAAGGAATATTTAAACAGTGAAAGAAGGGCATAATTGTATCCCACTTTAAAGAAAGGCATAAAAATGTCATCATTCACAAATACAGGATTCCTCTTTTTTACTATTCAAAGAGTTTATCGGTCAAATCAGAAGTATAATTCTTTTTCACTGATCATTCTGATCGCTTACTGAAGAAAAACAGTTCCGAATGACACTTTTATTTTCCCGGTATTTATGGATCAATTAGAAGAAAATTAAGCAAAAACAGCTTTTTCAGGTCTTCCTTACCGACGGAAAACAGGTTGGTCGGTGAGGAAGGAGGCGTTGGTTTTAAAGAAACACCCCCTTGGTTTAAAACCAAAAGATACTTTTTTGTTTTGAAAAGGTGTATATTTCATGTAGTTTCATGCAAAGAATGTTTTTTTTTCGTATATTATTGCATTTATTTATGCAGATTTTTCTCTAGTTCGTTATTTTTAGAGTGACCGTTTTTCAATGTAATCTTAAAAATAGCACATTCGTCCGATATTTCGGGTTTCAGAAAAGAGAAGGAGGTATAAATAGAAGAAGAGGATGCATCTCACGACACATCCTCTTCTTTTTTCCTGATATCTTAGTAGACTTCTATTTCTTAGTTTTTAGAAGCTTCCAAAGATGCTTTACGGAATTCTTTCATTGCTTTTTCGATTTCCAAAGAAGCCTTACGAGCACGAGTTCCTGCTGCTTTGTTACCGTTTTCAATCTGAGCGTTAGCATCTTTTGAGAAGTCAGCATACAGAGCTGCTACTTTTTCTACCAATTCTTTCATAATCCTTTTATTTTTTTCGTTAATAATGTGTCGCAAAAATACACTGTTTCCCGAAATAAACGCATAAAAACAATATTTTTTTTGAATTTATCTGCGAAAATAAGCTAAAAAAAGGGCTTTTCACCATTTTTCCCTACCTTTGTAGCCATGAAAACGCTTACTGATACGGATTACATACATACTTTGATAGCTGAAGGAGAGCATCAGCAACAGGACTTCAAATTCGAAATTTCCGACGCACGCAAGATTGCCAAAACGCTGTCGGCTTTTGCCAATACCGACGGAGGACGGCTATTGATCGGCGTGAAAGACAATGGACGAATAGCCGGCGTACGATCTGAAGAGGAAAAATATATGATTGAAGCAGCCGCACAACTTTATTGCATCCCGGAGATAGATTATACTTTACAAACATATATCGTGGAAGGCAAACAGGTATTAGTAGCCACCATCGAAGAGAATCCGCACAAGCCTGTCTATGCGAAAGACGAAAACGGAAAGCCTCTCGCCTATCTCCGCATCAAGGATGAGAATATACTGGCTACCCCTATCCACCTGCGTGTATGGCAACAAAGTGGCAGCCCGCGGGGAGAACTGATCCGTTATACGGAACGCGAACAACTCCTGCTCGACCTGCTGGAACAGGGAACACTGCTTTCACTCAACCGGTATTGTCGGCAGACCGGTATTTCCCGACGTGCCGCCGAACATCTGCTTGCCAAATTTGTTCGGTATGATATAGTAGAGCCCGTATTCGAAAATCATAAATTTTATTTCCGAATGAAAAACGAGTGATATACTACGATTTATTCTTTTCAAAAACCTAACTATGAACTTTATCAATGAAATAAATGATATACTCTGGACATACATCCTGATTATCATGTTACTGGGCTGTGCCGTTTGGTTCAGCATCCGAACGCGGTTCGTACAGTTCCGTATGCTTCGCGAAATGATTGTATTACTCAGCGAGTCCGCCGGAAAAGGAAAACAGGGCGAGAAACATGTTTCATCTTTTCAGGCATTCGCTATTACGATTGCCAGCCGTGTGGGTACGGGCAACTTGGCAGGGGTGGCCACCGCCATCGCCATCGGCGGACCGGGAGCTGTTTTCTGGATGTGGGCGATCGCCCTGCTGGGAGCTTCGAGCGCTTTTATCGAATCTACCCTGGCACAGTTATATAAGATACGCGGGAAGGACTCTTTTGTCGGAGGCCCGGCTTATTATATGAAGAAGGGATTGAAACAGCCGTGGATGGGGATGCTTTTCGCTGTGCTCATCAGCATTACTTTCGGTTTTGCTTTCAATTCGGTACAGAGCAATACGATTTGTGCTGCTGCCGAACATGCGTTCGGATTCAATCATATGGTGTTGGGAGGAGTGCTTACCGCTCTGACTCTTGTCATCATCTTCGGTGGTATCCGCCGGATAGCGCGTGTAAGCAGCATTATCGTCCCGATTATGGCATTAGGATATGTAGGACTGGCACTGGTCATCGTATTACTCAATATCACGCATCTGCCGGAAGTGATATCTCTCATCATCAGCCATGCCTTCGGCCGGGAACAGGCATTGGGCGGAGGTGTCGGCATGGCGCTGATGCAGGGTATCAAGCGCGGATTATTCAGCAATGAGGCCGGTATGGGTTCGGCTCCGAATGCAGCAGCGACGGCCAACGTCACTCATCCTGTCAAACAGGGGTTGATACAGACGCTGGCAGTATTTACTGATACTTTATTAATTTGCACCTGTACGGCATTTATCATTCTTTTCAGCGGTGCTCCTTTGGACGGTTCCTCCAATGGGGTGCAACTGACCCAACAGGCGCTCACGAATGAGATCGGTGCTTCCGGAAGCATCTTTGTTGCCGTAGCGCTGTTCTTCTTCGCATTCAGCAGTATCTTGGGAAATTATTATTACGGCGAAGCGAATATCCGTTTCATCACCGCAAAGAAATGGGTGCTCCACACCTACCGGATATTGGTCAGCGGCATGGTACTTTTCGGGTCTGTCGCCACACTCGATTTGGTATGGAGTCTGGCGGACATCACGATGGCTCTGATGGCTGTCTGCAACCTGATCGCCATTATCTTTCTCGGAAAGTATGCCATCCGCCTGCTCTCGGACTATCGTGCCCAGAAGAAAGCGGGCATCCAAAGTCCTGTTTTCAGGAAAGAGACCATGCCGGACATCGAAAAGGACTTGGAATGTTGGTGAAAACCAACACTTTTTCGTACCTTTGCGGCTCATTAAAATCTCCACACACGATTTGTAAATTGTAAATTATAAAATAGTAAATATAACGATGGGCTTATTTGGTTTATTCAAAAAGAAATCCGATGAAACAAAAGTCGGCAATGTAGAAGATTTCATATCACTGACCCGGGTTTATTTCCAGTCAGTCATCGCTACTAACTTAGGTATTACCAACATCCGCTTTTTACCGGATGTGGCTAACTTCAAACGTTTGTTCAAGATTCCTACGCAGGGAGGTAAGCTGGGACTGGCAGAAAAGTCGGCTTCACGCAAAATGCTGATGCAGGACTACGGACTGAATGAAAGTTTCTTTAAGGAGATCGACAGCTCCGTGAAGCGTAATTGCCGTACGCAGAATGATATTCAGTCGTATCTGTTTATGTATCAAGGGTTTTCCAACGATTTGATGATGCTGATGGGAAATCTGATGCAATGGAAGTTCCGTATGCCGTCTATATTCAAGAAGGCGCTTTACGGGATGACGCAGAAGACGGTACACGATGTTTGTACGAAGACGGTGTGGAAGGCTGATGATGTGCACAAGACTGCGGCGACTGTCCGCCAGTACAAGGAACGTCTGGGCTATTCGGAACAGTGGATGACGGACTATGTATATAATATAGTGCTCCTTGCCAAAAAGGAACCGAAAAGAAAGAACGACGACACGGAAACGAAAAAATAAGGTCGCGTAAATGTTAGAAAATCGTAAAGAATAGCATAGCAGGAAAAGCGGGAGTGGCATACTTCCGCTTTTTTTATTATCTTTATGTACTTTTTCTTTTGCCTTGATGCAAAAGAAAAAGTACCAAAAAGAAAAAATCAAGGCTGCGCCTGCCCGGCTACTCCGGTCTTATTTCCGGCTAAAGGGCAGAAACTCGCTTCGCTCAAACAGTCTGCCCTTTTTAACGCCGTAAATAAGACCTGCGCTTGACGCCGGGCAGTCGAGGCCGGGGGAACCTTGCGGAGGGATAGGTCGTTACTAATCAATAAATAATATAATAATATAGAGGATGCTTATGAAACAAAAGAAAATGCTTGTACTTACTTTTTCGCAGTTGAAACAAATCTACACGCAGGAGATGCCGGAGTTGGTGGAGATGGCGGCGGTGAGTCCGACAGTGAAGGACTTTAAGGCTGGTCTGCTAAAACATCTGGATAGTTGCGGGATGGTTAATGAGGTTGCGGAAGAGGCAAGGGAGCAAATTCGACTCTTACTCCAGTATGATGGACAGGATGTTCATGAACTGTCTACGGGACAGGATATTTCGGTACAGACGATACGGTTGCTTTATCAGTTTCTGACAGAGAAGTTGGAGAATATAGAGATGCCGACGGATTTGTTTCTAGAATTGTTCCAGTTGTTCAAACGTTTGCAAGGGGAAAGTGTTCCTTTGCCGTCTCCGCAGCGCATCAAGAGCCGGAATGACCGGTGGGATACCGGATTGGATGAGGAAGTGCGGGAGATGCGTGATGAGAATAAGGAACGGATGCTGCATCTGCTGATTCAGAAGATTGAGAACCGGAAGTCGAAGCCTTCGGTGCGGTTTCATTTTGAGGAAGGGATGAGTTATGAGGAGAAGTATCAGTTGGTAAGCAAATGGTGGGGAGATTTCCGCTTTCATTTGTCGATGGCTGTGAAAAGTCCGGCTGAGTTGAATCGCTTTTTAGGAAATTCACTTTCGTCGGAGACGATGTATTTGCTGAATCGGGCACGTAAAAAGGGAATGCCGTTCTTTGCTACGCCTTATTATTTGTCGTTGCTGAATGTGACGGGGTATGGGTATAATGATGAAGCGATTCGGAGTTATATACTTTATTCGCCACGATTAGTGGAGACGTATGGCAATATTCGTGCATGGGAGAAGGAAGATATTGTGGAGGCAGGAAAGCCGAATGCTGCCGGATGGCTCTTGCCGGACGGACATAATATTCACCGACGGTATCCGGAGGTGGCTATCCTTATTCCTGATACGATGGGACGGGCTTGTGGAGGGCTTTGTGCATCTTGCCAGCGTATGTATGACTTTCAGAGTGAACGGCTGAATTTTGAATTTGAGACGTTACGACCGAAGGAGTCGTGGGACAGTAAGTTGCGACGGTTGATGACCTATTTTGAACAGGATACACAGTTACGCGATATTCTGATTACGGGAGGCGATGCGCTGATGAGTCAGAATAAGACGTTGAGAAATATATTAGAAGCAGTGTATCGTATGGCGGTACGCAAGCAAAGAGCGAATCTTGAACGTCCGGAAGGTGAGAAATATGCGGAATTGCAACGGGTGAGACTGGGTTCTCGTTTATTGGCTTATTTGCCGATGCGTATTAATGACGAGTTGGTTGACATATTGCGGGAGTTTAAGGAAAAGGCTTCAGCTGTTGGCGTCAAGCAGTTTATCATTCAGACCCATTTTCAGACACCGCTGGAGGTGACGCCCGAAGCAAAAGAGGCGATTCGGAAAATTCTTTCTGCCGGATGGATTATTACGAACCAGTTGGTATATACGGTGGCTGCCTCACGCAGAGGACATACTACGCGGCTTCGCCAGGTACTCAATTCACTGGGAGTGGTATGTTATTATACGTTCTCGGTGAAGGGATTTAATGAGAATTATGCGGTATTTGCACCCAACAGTCGCTCAATGCAGGAACAGCAGGAAGAAAAGATTTACGGACAGATGACTCCGGAACAGGCGGAAGAACTGTATAAAATACTGGAAACCAAAGTCAGTGCAGGTATAAATGAAGAAAAACCGAAAGAAGATGCTGACACCGCCAAACAAATAAGACGGTTCATGAGAAAGCATCATCTGCCTTTCCTTGCTACCGACCGCAGTGTACTGAATCTGCCTGCTATCGGCAAGAGTATGACTTTCCAATTGGTAGGATTGACTGAGGAAGGCAAACGAATTCTTCGCTTCGAACATGACGGTACCCGTCACCATAGCCCTATTATCGATCAGATGGGACAAATCTATATCGTAGAGAATAAATCACTGGCAGCTTATCTACGCCAACTCAGCAAGATGGGGGAAGACCCGGAAGACTACGCTTCTATCTGGAGCTATACAAAAGGGGAAACCGAACCTCGTTTCAGCCTCTACGAGTATCCAGATTTCCCCTTTCGGATTACAGATAAAATGAGTAATTTAGAAATAAGTAATAGGTATTAGGTAATAGGTAATAACCGTAGCTACTGGTTAGTTTATCCGCATGGCTTAATACCTATTACTTATTACCTATTACTTATTACTTCACTCTAATTACCATATTAGCAACAATTGCAGTTAAACCTCCGGTGGTGATTCCTGAAGAGAAAATACTTCGAATCGCCTCTGGAGCTTGTTTTAATACGTCCGGCATTAGTTCCACACCCAAACCTAAAGATAGGCTGACTGCTAAGACTAGGGTTTCTTTGCGGCCTATTTCCTGTGAGGAAACGATGCGGATACCTGCTGCCGCTACTGTACCGAACATTAATAAGGTGGCGCCTCCCAGTACCGGATCGGGCATCAGAGAGAATATAGCTCCTACAATGGGGAATAATCCCAGCAGAACGAGCATAGCGGCAATATAATAGCCTACATAGCGGCTGGCAACTCCTGTTAATTGGATGATACCGTTATTCTGTGCGAAGATGGAGTTCGGGAAGGAGTTGAATATACCTGCTAAAAGAGAGTTGAAGCCATCTGCCATCACACCGCCGGAAACACGTTTCAGATAAGAATCACCTTCAATCGGAAGTCCGGAAATCATGGAGTTGGCTGTCACATCACCTGTGGCTTCAATGGCAGTGATCAGATAGACCAGGCCAATGGCGATAAATGAAGAGATATTAAAATCAATACCGTATTTAAAAGGTTGCGGGATGTTGAAACTCATCAGCATCTCGACATTTAGTGCGCTCATATTTACTTTTCCCAGGGCGAAAGCCAGTCCATAACCCAGACAAAGGCCGAACACGATGGAACTCATGCGCAGGTATTTGTTTTTGCAGCGATTGAAAAACAAGACGCTCAACAATACGAGTGCAGCAATGGACAGATTTTCCCACGAACCGAAGGAGCCGTCGTCCATCGCGCCATATCCGCCGCCACAGGAAACGATACCGACTTTGATCAGACTCAATCCGATCAGTAGTACGACAATGCCGGACACTAGCGGGGTGATGATATTGCGAAGATACTTGAAGGTACGGCTGACGACCATTTCAATAGGTGCGGCAGCTATACAGGAGCCGAATATCAACGGAAGTCCGCCTACTAATCCGGTCGCTATGATAGGACCGATAAAGGAGAAACTGGTACCTTGGATACAGAGCAGCTTCGCTCCTATCGGGCCGATACGACGGCATTGTATAAACGTAGATACCCCCGAAGCAAAAAGGGACATAGACACCAGAAAGCTTGTTTTTTCAACATCCAGCTTCAGTGCGCTCGCAATGATAAGAGGAGGTGTAATGATGGCTACAAAGATAGCCAGCAGATGTTGCAAGGCAGCAAACAGGGCATCTTTAAATGGGGGGCGGTCTTCTACGCCATAGATCAAATCTGTTTTCATTCGATATTTTTATTCAATAATTGATGTATATCCACTGGGGAATTTTGTACTTCGAAGTTTAGTTCAGCGTCCACTTCAAAGCCAGTGTCGGAATTACATAGAAGCCGTCACGACCACCGAAGTTATTGCTCAGTTCCACTTCGGAACCGACACTCAGGTTAAAGTTTTTATTCACTCCCTTGATGCGGTTCAGATTTACCCAGAATTGTGGTTCGGAGAGGAAAATGGTTTTTCCATACTTGGTTTCTTCACGCCACCAGTCGGCAAAACCGGAGAAGGTGAGCAAATCCTTGCAAAAGTTCATGTACCATGTTCCTGTCAACTGGAAGTTATTCGGGGATGGGTGCTTTTGTATATATTTGTACATGGCTGTCAATGTGAAGCCTCTGGAGAAAGAAGCGTTATTATAGGTATAGGTGGCTCCCGCCAGGTAAGCGTTGTTGTAGGAAAATCCTTTCGCCAGTCCGCCATTGTATTCGAGATGGGCGGAGAAAGGACCTTTCCAGAATTTCAGTTCACGGGCTATCTCCCAGTAAGCGGAAGCGACTCCTTCGGACGTATAGTCCATATCGATAAAGAAGTAGGTACTTCCCCAGTTGTCGGGATGAAACTTCTCGACAGTGGAGGTCAACAGCGGGCGTCCTTTCAAGTCTTTATCATACAGGGAACGTCCGAAATCATAATGTAACTGAATGTTTTGTGCCTGCAATTCCGGTACGGCAGAAAACAGCATACATAGGAAAAGAGCAGAAATGATCTTTTTCATGACAAATGTGTTTAAATGAAGGTGCAAAAATAGCTAAACCTATACATATATTCACATTCCGACACTAAAATTTTAATCCAGACTATTATTTCCTGTATCCCACCACAATCGGGTTCCTCCATGATCGGGTCCGCCCAAAGCCTCCACAAGAGCCAGGTATTGCTCTCTGTCTTCGGTTTGCAGCGTACCGGGAAAGTTGAGACGACGTACCATTGTCTCTGTGTCAATACATCCGTTCTTGCTATGGTTGAAGCGTACCGGAAACAGGCGAGGATATCCCGTGCGGCGCTGTTCCGCCCATGCCTCGCAACCTTCCGGGAATAAGGCAATCCATTTCTGCGTAATGATCTTTTCCAGCTTTATTTCCTTGTCGTCTGCGGGATTCCATTTAGGAGAAACCCGGCAACGGGCAGGAATGTTATTTTCGGAGTCTTGTGTGTCGATGAAATCGGCAGCCGTCCGCTCACTGTTCAGATAATCGTCCATCTGATAAATGCCGTGTTGATGAAGAGACGCCTTTATTCCGTTCAGATAACATTCTTCTTCATCTTCCGGAATCCATCCGCGCAAAGCAGCTTCGGCACGGAGAAACCAGACTTCGGCGGAGCTCATCAAAGGGGCATCCGTACTCTGATCGACGGACAATTTGGATAAGCCTGCATAATGATTGTGCGCAAAGCAGGTTCCCTGACGGATGCCGCGGTACTCTCCTGCATACGCCTTGTCGGTACAGGTTTCAAAGTAAACTTTCAATCGGGGATCATCGTAGCCTGTCAGAATAGATTCCATTGCAGCGCTCATATAAGTTTCATTCCATACCCGGTTGAGCTCTCCCAACGGGTTCGTGAATCCGGATTTCGTAGAGACTGCTACCCGTTCAGCTTCCGCTTCAAAGACACCAAATTCATTTTCCAGTCCCTTCCGGAACTCGGCGCGTGCCTTATCCGGATCAACCGCAGAAATACGCATTGCCAGACGCATACGCAACGAATTGGCAAACTTGATCCAGGAGGAATATTGACCATCCAGCAAGATATCAAAGCGGGTGAATCCATTGGAGTCGGGCTTCTTGTCTATATAATCGGCAAGAGAGACAACAGCCGAATCGAGTTCATTAAAGAACTCATAGTAGACTTCTTTCTGCGTATCAGGGTGATATTGATTCTGGGCATTCGCGAAATTCTTATAAATAACAGGGCCGTAATAATCTGTCACACGGTGCATGACTTCCACTTTCAGCACTTTGGTAATGCCGAACAAGGCAGGTTCCGTATCACGGGTGGCATTCTCCGACTGGTAGATTTGTGGAAAGATATACGAATACATATGTGTCCACATGGCGCTGTTCCAGCCATCCTGCATATTATAATCCGAGTTATGCGTACCTCCGTTCAAGGGTTTGCCGTCGTGCATATAACCGGAGAACATATCCGCGTTCAGATTCTGTATCAACTGGAAAGGCCAGTTCTTGCCTTTACCGAAATCGTAGTTAAAATAGATGCCTTGCTGGATAATCCCCAGACGAATACCGAAGCCATTGTCGTCAATCAGCAAATCATCGTCCGTAATTCCCGACTGGTCGGTATTAAATTCACGGAATTTTCCTGTACAACCAACAGAAAACAGCAGCATCCCCAGCAAGTATATATAAATATGTTTTTTCTTCATCATCTTCCCTCCTGCTCTTAAAATTCACATGTCAAAGTAAAGCCCAGACTGCGGGTGGTAGGCATACCGAACACTTCAATTCCCTGATTGTCATTGCCTGTAGAAAGTACCAGATCGGGATCGAAAGGCGCTTTCTTGTACAGAAAACAAAGGTTGCGGGCTACAAAAGAAAGTTGCAGGTCTTTCAGACAATTCGTTTTCTGTACCCATTTTCGGGGGAAGCTATAACTCAGCGATACTTCCCGCAGACGGAGGTTGGTAGCGTCATACATATAGTATTCCGTCACGCCGGCACGTCCGCCCACTACATTTTTATAGAATCCTTTGACATCACTTATTTGCCGGCCTTCCAGCGAAACATATCCTTTATCACGGGCTTGCGCCGTCGCTTTCGATACTCCATAGAGGTCCATCTCCGCCTGGGTCTGCGAAAGGACTTCACCTCCATAGCGCCAGTCAAGCAGGAAGTAAAGGCTGAAACCTTTGTAGGAGAAGGAATGATTCCACCCCAACATAAAGACCGGATTGGCATTGCCCACCTTTACAGTATTTCCATCGCCTTCTACCAACGGAAGTCCTTTATAGTCTCCGTCCGTTCCATAAACGATGTGCCCTTCTTCATCACGTATAAAGGCTTTACCGTAAATATCGCCGATAGAGCCGCCTTTCACTAGTTTCATCGCATAACTGGACGAGAAGCTGGTAGGTCCGTAAACAAATTCTTTCAGTTCTTCATGGAGTTCTACAATCTTGTTCTTATTGGCAGAGAAGTTGAGAGAGGTCTTCCACGTGAAGTCGGGGGTCAGTACCGGAGTGGCATCCAGCGTTATCTCCCATCCCTGATTCCGGATATCTCCGGCGTTGACGTATCGATAGGCATACTTATCGCCCGCAAGCGCAGGCAGTTTGAAAAACTGCTCATACGTGTCGGTATGGTAATAGGTCAAATTTAATCCGAGGCGGTGCTGCAAAAACTTCCACTCTATACCCAATTCAACGGAATGCGTCATCTCCGGTTTCATCTCGGCGAAAGGGGCCGCATCGCTTGCCAGTATCTCTCCACCGGCAGTCACATACGAAACAGGATAGGTGATAAAGGGAGGCACCCCATTGCCAACGATACTATAAGCACCGCGCAACTTCGAGAACGAAACCCATTCGGGCATCTTTACCCACTTATCCGGAAGGAAAGAGACACCGACGGAAGGATAAAAGAATCCTTTCTTCTCGTACTTCGTGTAAGCCAGCGTAGACGACCAGTCGTTACGTGCGGTCAGATCAAGGAAGACTCCTTCTTTATAGCCAATCTGTGCCGTCGCAAAGACCGATTGCAGTTGGTAATGGGCATCTATTTTCTGATCGATACTGGCAGAACTGCTCATCACGATATTGGCAAGATTAAACACATTGGCATATTTCAACGAAGCATTCTTCGAATCAATGCGAGTAGAGTTAGTGATTCTGTCATTGATACTGCCACCAATGGCTACATCCAATGTGAAGTCATTCAGTTGCTTCTTGACCATCGCCATCACATCTCCGTACATCTGCGTTTCCTGATAATCCATTTCAATATAGCGCCCGTTCATCCCACAGAGTGCCGTAGCGGTGGAGGCATAAAATTTCTGACGCAGTTTATCGGCTGAGTAATCCAGATTGCCACGAGCCTGAAGTGTCAGCCAATCAGTGACTTTCAAATTGGCAGAAAGGGAAAGGAGCAGGCGGATACGTGCATCCTTACTCTGTATGCGGTTTTGTATCCAATACGGATTCTGTTCAAAGTCTTCGGTAAAAGTATGCCAGTTTTGTGTATTCAGCTTTCTGTCCTCGTCATAACGCTCATAGTTATCTTTATAATAAGCCAAGTCCTCGCCACGAGGAAAGCGGTATAGACCTACCAGCGGATTCATATAAAAGCCTCCCGATACGGGTTTATTCTTCACTGTCTGCTTCATGACATTCACGTTACCGTCCAGTTTCAGCCTGCTGTTGAAGAGGACGGCGGTCTCTCTCAGATTGATATTGTGTTTGGAGAGTTTATTTTCATTCAGAATGCCGCGACCGGTGGTGTTGGCATAGGAGAAATATGTTTGCAGCTTGTCATTTCCGGAGTTGACGGATACAGAAGTGATCGACGTCAGTCCGGTACGGAAAAAGTCACCCAAATTATCGTAAACCGTCAGATTTTCTTTTTCTCCCCAACTGTCTGTTACATCATTTACTCCGTAGCTGTTCTGCATTTCGGGCAGAGAGAAAGCCTTTTCAAAAGTCAGTCCGGTAGAGAAATGAATATCCCTCCGTCCTACGGTATTTCCTTTCTTTGTAGTAATAAGAATGACTCCGTTGGCCGCCTGGCTACCATACAAGGCTGCGGCAGGAGCTCCTTTCAGGATGCTGATACTTTCCACATCCTCCGGATTCAGATTTGAGATACCGTCGCCTCCGTCCCTGTTACCGGCATTTGCCGTACCGCCGATAGCCGAATAAGCCTGTTCCGAAGTAGAATTTAACATGGGAACACCATCTATCACGTACAGAGGCTGATTATCACCGGCCACCGATCGTACCCCACGGATACTGACTTTCGCCGATCCGCCCATGCCGGAAGAGTTCTTGCTGACCTGCACACCGGCTGCCTTTCCTGCCAAAGCCGTGATCATATTCACTTCTTTCACACGATTCAGTTCTTCTCCCCTCACCTTTTGCATGGCATAGGCCAAAGAGGATTCTTTCTTTTCAAGCCCCAAAGCAGTTACAATCACGTGGTCAAGCAGCAGAATATTTTCTTTCAGACATATTTCAAGCATTGACCTACCCTTTACACTGACTTCCTGAGACTCGTAACCTACGAAAGAAATTTGCAGAACAGCACTATCCGGAACGGATAAAAAGAAATTCCCCTCCACATCTGTCACTGTTCCATTCGCTCCGCCTTTCTCTCTGATTGTCGCTCCGATAAGTGGTTCACCATAGGTATCGATGACCCGCCCCCTTACCGTAAAACTGGCAGAGGAAACTTTCACACATTCTTTCGACCCCGGCCGTGAAGCATAACAATCTTCTTCAAAGAAAGCTAACAAGCTTATAAAACAGCAACTTATAATTATTCTTGTTTTCAACAGCATTTCAATAAGTTGTTTTTCACCATCTCCGTGCAAAAATAGCCAAATATTTTTAAATTTGTTTTTTTCCGTAACTATTTTGAGGGAAAAGAATAGATTCGTTATTTTTGTAGGAAATTACATCAATATGGAGATTGAAATCGAAAAACATCCTTTAGAACCCTTTCTCCCGCCAAAAGCAAAGCTGCTGATGCTGGGAAGTTTTCCGCCACAAAGAAAACGGTGGTCGATGGATTTTTATTATCCGAACCTGAACAATGATATGTGGCGCATTGTCGGACTCTTGTTTTTCGGAGATAAAGATCACTTTTTGAACGATACGCGGAAAGCATTCTGCCGGGAACAGATTATTGACTTCCTGAATGAAAAAGGAATCGCCCTGTTCGATACAGCCTCATCTATCCGGCGTCTGCAGGATAACGCTTCGGACAAATTTCTGGAAGTGGTGCAGCCGACGGACATTGCCGCATTACTCCGCCAACTTCCCGAATGCAGAGCAATCGTCACCACCGGACAGAAGGCAACGGATACGCTCCGTGCACAACTGGAAGTGGAAGAACCGAAAGTAGGAGACTATGCCGAATTTGTGTTTGAAGGACGGGCGATGAGACTCTACCGAATGCCTTCTTCCTCACGGGCGTACCCGCTTGCATTAGATAAAAAAGCCGCCGCCTATCGGATTATGTATCAGGATTTGCAGATGGTTATTTAGGTAATAGGTATTAAGTAATAAGTATTAGGTATTAATCGATAAATAGTATATAGTATGACACCTTTATTTTTGCAATATCCGGCGTGCAGTACATGCCAGAAAGCTAAGAAATGGCTAATCGAAAATAACATTGAGTATACTAACCGGTTCATTGTGGAAGATAACCCTACAGTGGAAGAGTTGAAAGCGTGGATTCCACGAAGCGGATTGCCAATAAAGAAATTCTTCAACACAAGTGGTTTGGTATATAAAGAGCTGAAACTGAGCGAGAAGCTGCCTTCCATGACTGAGGAAGAACAAATCGCATTGCTGGCAACGAACGGTAAGCTGGTGAAACGCCCGTTAGTAGTGACAGACAGCTTCGTTCTGGTAGGTTTTAAGCCCGATGAATGGGAAAAATTAAAATAATTGGAAATTTATTTACCCTAATATTTGCTGGTTCGAAAGTTTATACTACCTTTGCAGCCGCAAACACGGGAGTAGCTCAGTTGGTAGAGCACCGGTCTCCAAAACCGGGTGTCGGGAGTTCGAGCCTCTCCTCCCGTGCAGAAGTAAACCGCAGGTAATCGTCGATTATCTGCGGTTTCTCTTTTATAGTCCATAGCTTAGTAATTGCATTGCAGATTCTATTTAAAATTTATGCAAATCCTAATTCGTTCCACCTAGGTTATCTTTTAGTTCGACCCAGGTGATCGTTTAGTCCCACCTAGGTCGAACGAAAGGGAAACGTATATGGAACGAACTAATCAATGCGAAACCATACATTGATCTATGCTGATCACCCTTTTAATTAACCTATACTATTACTTCTTTTCCGCTATCTCCCGTTTCATCCCTTTGGCAGTTTCTACCAGACGGATAAATTCTCTTCTGTATCCTTTTTCATCATTATTCAGTCCCTGTTTGGCAAGGCCGATCATTTTATCATAGCTTGCCGCTCCTTTAAAGTCAGAGTCCCGAAGCAGCTGACCGAACATAGCCACGGCAGAAGCGAAACGGAAATCGGAAGAAACATTATTTCCTTTATTATCCACAAAGGGAACTTCCATCTTTTTGCTGACGTCCTTGTCCGGAGCTTTATAGCGCAGTTTCACGGTCAGCAATTCATTAGAGCCGGTCGGCTGTACTGGCTCTTTTTGTTTCTTCTGATATTTCAGATCATCTACCTTTCCTACGTAGTCATTCTTCACGCCTACGGGAATCACTTCATAGAAAGCTGTCACCGTATGTCCGGCTCCCAATTCTCCGGCATCTTTGGCGTCATTATTAAAGTCTTCGTCTTTCAGCAAACGGCTCTCATAACCAACCAGACGATATGCCTGCACCTGAGCCGGATTAAATTCCACTTGCAGCTTCACGTCCTTTGCTACCGTATGAAGCGTAGCGCCAAACTCACCCACCAGGACACGATTGGCTTCCTGCAAATTATCGATATAAGCATGATTTCCATTCCCTTTTTCTGCTAAAGCCTGACCTTTATTGTCTTTATAGTTACCCATTCCATAACCTAGCACACTCAGGAATACTCCGCTCTTACGTTCATTTTCTATCAGCTGTTCCAAACCTTCCACAGAAGAAACACCTACATTGAAATCTCCATCGGAACAAAGAATGATCCGATTGTTTCCTTTAGGAAGGAAGTTCTGTTTAGCCACTTTATAAGCCAGTTGGATACCTGCGCCACCGGCCGTAGAGCCACCGGATGTCAGTTCGTCTATCGCATCACGTATTTTCTGTTTGTCACTGCCCGGAGTAGATTCCAGTTTTACGCTGGCGTTGCCCGCATATACAACGATGGCTACCTTATCTTTTTCACGCAGGTTATTAACTAATAGCTTCAGAGATGACTTCACCAGATCCAGACGGGTAGGTCCCCACATAGAACCGGATACATCAATCAAGAATACCAGATTAGATTCCGGAAGTTTGTCAGTCGGAATCTCCCTTGCTTTCAGTCCGATACGTACCAGACGATGATCAGCATTCCAGGGGCAAACACCAGCCTCCATTGTAATCTTCACCGGATCGCTTCCGGTCGGCTTCGCATAATCGTAGGAGAAATAATTCACTAACTCTTCTGTACGGATAGCATCAGGCACCGGCAAGGTACCGCTGTTGATCATACGACGCATATTACTGTAAGAAGCGGCATCCACATCAATAGAGAAAGTAGAAAGCGGAGATTCTCCTACCTGCTTAAAACCATTTTCACTGATTGATTTATATTCTTCCGTATTTACTGCATCCATACGTACGGACGGGTGTCTGAGACTTGCCAGATTGACGGTTGATATGACGCCGGTAACAGCTACCTTTCGCTGGCTGCCGTATCCGACGACAACACATTCTTCCAAAACATCAGAACTAGCCATAAGGCTTACGTCCATCTTTGCAGAGAATATGATTTTTTCCACTTTCTCAAAACCAATATAGCTGAAGATAAGAGTTTCCCCCTTGTTTGCTTCAATCCTGTACTGCCCTTGTAGGTTCGTAACAGTTCCACGGGATGTTCCCTTCACCGTCACCGCACATCCTACCAACGGCGAACCGTCTGATCCGTCCGTCACCGTTCCCTTTACGATCAAAGGCTGCGCCCATACCGTACCACCCAATGTAGTAATCACTAACATCACCGTGAGCATCATTGCTCTGAGTTGATTTGTCTTCATAACTTTATCTTTTTAATTTTTAAAATGTTACAATTAATCCGCTTTTACTATAGAGATGCAGATTCCACACGGATTCCATAAACCAACTGAAGTTTTTTTATTTTCTTCCACACGTTGCTATTTTTAATTCCTATGCCTATCTTTGACTGCAAAAAAAAGCTGTGTTCTTTAAAAGAAACATATCGAAGCTATCGGACGAGGAACTACTGACCCATTATATAATGTCCGAGGATACGGAATATTTCGGTGAACTATACAACCGTTATATCCCGCTGACGTACGGACTTTGCCTGAAATATCTGCAAGATGAAGACCAAGCGCAGGAAGCGGTGATGCAGATGTTTGAAGACCTGTTACCTAAAATAATCAATTATGAGATAAAAGCATTCAAGCCGTGGCTCTATCGGGTGGCGAAGAACCATTGCCTGCAACTGTTACGAAAGGAAAACAAAGAAATTCCGCTGGATTATACCATTAATATTATGGAATCCGATGAATTTCTGCATCTATTAAGTGAAGAGGAAAGTTCGGAAGAGCAGCTGAAAGCATTGCACCACTGTCTGGAAAAGCTGCCCGAAGAACAAAGGACCAGCATTACACGTTTCTTCCTGGAAGAAATGTCGTATGCGGATATTGTCGAACAAACCGGATTTACTCTGAATAACGTGAAAAGCTATATCCAGAACGGAAAGCGAAACTTGAAAATTTGTATTAAGAAACAAGCCCTATGAAACTATTGGACTACATACGAGGACTCCGCAAAGGGAAAGAGGCACATCGACTGGAAAAAGAGTCGATGAAAGACCCTTTTCTGGCTGACGCTATGGATGGGTACCACCAAGTAGAAGGGGACCACGATGAACAGATTAATAAATTGCGGATGAAGGTAAACGCCCATTCGGCAAAAAAAAGAAATACGTATGCCGTCACCTGGAGCATTGCCGCCTGCCTGATTATAGGAATCGGAATCAGCAGTTACTTCCTGTTTCTGAAACAGAACGTTGGAGAGGATGTGTTTATAGCTAAGGAGCAGCCCGCCGCCACTGCAACTGTTCCTGCTCACAAAGAAGACACTTCCCTATCCGCTCCAAAGATGGAACCGGATTCCGGTCGCCCTTCTGCCACAAAGGAAACGGTCGGAAAAGATATAATCGCCAAGACAAGGCAGGATTCTCCATCCCAAAGTACACCTTCGAGGGTTACTTCCGCAACGGTTCCTAAAGCGACGGCTTCTAAAGCAACAGCTCCCAAAGCAACGCCTGCCGGAACTCCGATAATGGAAGAAATAGTTGCTCCGGCAGAGGAGCTGGAAGAAGCGGCTATCACAACGGTTACAGATACTTCTTTCCTGGATGCCAACAGGAAAAAGATGAAAGTAGCTCAATTAGCCACCCAAATGAACAACATGATCAAAGGGAAAGTGACGGACGACAAAGGAGAACCACTCATCGGAGCTAACGTCACTTACAAAGGAACAACTTATGGAACGATAACGGATATCAACGGAGAATTCTCCTTGCCCAAAAAGGAAGGTAATGCGATATTAACTGCACATTATATTGGCTATAATCCGGTTAGTATACCGGCAGACACCAGTAAGACTATGCTGATAGCCATGCATGAAAATAAAACAACACTTAATGAAGTCGTAGTAACAGGATATGGCACACAGAAAAAGGTAGCTGTGACAGGAGCCATTTCTGCCGTATCAATCAAAGATTTGAAAAAAGCTTCGGGTGCATTGCAGAAATCAGCAACATCAAAAGATGCTGATATTTCCCAAAAGACCGATACATTACAGGGGGGCTGTCATTCCGGAACCCGTAACAGGAATGAAGCAATATAAAAAGTATCTGAAAAAGAATCTGGCATACCCTGCGGACGACGCTTGCGCAGAAGTCAAAGGCAAGGTTACCTTGACTTTCTTTGTTAACAAAGAAGGGCGTCCCTTCGACATTAAAGTCAAGGAAAGTCTTTGCAAATCTCTGGATAAGGAGGCCATACGTCTGATTCAAGAAGGTCCGGACTGGACTTACGGAAACCAATCGGCAGAAATCACAGTGAAATTCCACAAGTAATGTGGCCGGCAGAGTTCTTATGAGAGCTGACTTTTTATGAATTAGCTTTCTTATAAATGATGAATACAACAAGAATTATACTCACTTTAATAAGAAAAAGTTCTCACCACAGTGAGAATTAATTCTCATAGGCTTGAGAATATTTTCTCATTGCAATGAGTATTTTTTCTCACTGTGGTGAGAATTTTTTCTCATTGCGATGAGAATGGTTTGAGAATAATAAGCGCCTGTCAGTCGTTATAAGAGTCTAAATCCAAGTTCCTTTACGCCACAGGAATTCCAACGGTCCTTGCTTATGACGGGCAAGCCACCAGCGGCTGAATATCAACTGAATAGTGAAGATAAGCAATGCAATCAGCAGGCTTCCCGTTGCTCCTGCATACTTGTACATTGACAGTCCGAATCCGTAATAGATAGTTACTCCCATGATTGACTGAGAAATATAGTTTGTCAGACTCATGCGGCCGTAAGGAATCAGCAGACTTTGCCAGTTATATCCTGTGTCCTTCTTAAACCAAAGCAAGGTAAAGACAGAAACAAGAATGACCATAAAAGCAAAGTTGGCATAAGACGGAACAGCAATCTTATACGGGACCATTATAGATAGGTTTGTAATCAACTGAGGTACAAAGGTTTTCAAGCAATAGAGAGGAATAAATGCGATAGCAGCACCAGCTAACATCTTCTTCCAGAAACGCAAAGACTCTTCGCTTTTCATAAAATACTTCCGGCGTCCTAAAAGCATTCCGAACATGAACAAAGCGGCGGTCTGAAACAAGCGACCGTTTTCTACTTGCCAGATATTGCTGTACAACTGTCCGTCAGTAATATTGGAACGGAGTACTTCAAAGAAACTACCATTGGATGTCACTTCCTGAGCAAGTTCGAAGTAAGGAATAAAATGTCCTGTTGACGGTACATACTCCGGATTGATCATTGCATAGATGGCACGCCCCCATTCATAAGGTTGCAAAAGTAAGATGGCAGCAATCCAAAAGACCGTCTTATCTTTGAGCTTGCAAACAGGAATCAAGGCAAAGCCGACTACTGCATAAAGCAAAAGAATATCCCCGTTGTAGAACAAGGCATGTAATTGTGCAAACAGGAAAAGCAGGCACATCCGCCACGCAAATCGTCCACGGAAATCTGTTCCGCGCTTTTCCGCATTATGAAACTGGATATAGAAACTAAATCCGAACAACAAAGAGAACGTAGCATATGCCTTCCCTGCAAACAGGAAGAACATGGTATCCCACGCATACTTATCTATAGTCTGCAACCATGCCGGCAACGTATAATCCAGCGGTAAAAACAGATTATAGTGTTCAAGGTTGTGCAACAATACAATAGCCAGCAGGGCAAATCCGCGCAGAGCATCTACTACTCCGAGCCGTTCAGTCGTTTTAAGTGTTTGAGTCATCAGATATGTTTATTCATGATTACTAATTAGGCAGTAAAAATAGTAGAAATATCTGAAGTACAAAAGTTTATAAATATTAATTATATCAACTCATAGCTTGCCATTTGTATCGGCATATCCAGATTATGAAGCACTTTTTCCAGTAGAATACCTTCCCGGTTGTCATACTCATAGCCGAAGGTTGCCCGAATCCCTTGCAGAATAAACTGGGTAGCACGGTCCAACGCCATCGGAAGGCTGTCTCCCTGCATCAAGGAGCCGGTGATCACGCTTGTAAAAGTATCCCCTGTACCCGGATAGTGGGCAGGCAGATAAGGGCAAGTCACTTTCCAGTAGCGGTTTCCCTGACGATTGTAGGCATATACAGAAGTCTTATGAGGCTCATCGTGCACCGGAACACTGGTGATAATAACCACCTGCGGACCTTTGTCGGACAGGAGACGGAGATATTCTTTCAGTTCCTCATCCGTACTATCCGCTTTATACGGTTCGTCCAGCAAATAAAACAGTTCTGTCAGATTCGGTGTGATCACATCCGCTTTGGTTATCAGATGACGCATTTCTTTCACCATCTCCATATCAAAGTTGGTATAAAGCCGGCCGTTATCACCCAGCACCGGATCGGCTACTATCAGACTATCCGGCTGACGAAAATCCTTGATGAAATCAGAAACAATCTGAATCTGCCGCGGGGAACCCAGATAACCGGTATAAATAGCGTCAAACTGAACTTCCAGCTTCTTCCATTCGCCTATGATCTTCGGCATTTCATCCGTCAGGTCCAGAAAGGAGAAGCCGGGATACTGCGTATGGTTGGACAATACCGCCGTAGGAAGCGGACAAACCTGAAAACCCATAGAGGATAAGATAGGAATAACGACTGTCAGAGAAACACGTCCCATCCCCGAAAGGTCATGAACGGCAGCTATCTTCTTTACTTTATTTGCATACATACTGTTTTTATTATTTAGACGATTATAGTTCTTTCCATGGATGAGACAGATAACAGAGGCTCTATATATCAACAACAAAGGCTCTGTTTCCTATCAACAGAGCCTTTGTTTATCTTATACAGAAGCTCCATTTTTCTTTGTCCTAACAAAACTAAGCTTCTATTGTTTTAAATCCAAATTTATTTTAGAATAATAAAGCGGAGTTACGTCAATATGACCAAAACCTCCCGTGCTCCATGCGCTCCCATGACCAATGCCTGTTCGATGTCCGCCGTCTTTGACGGGCCGGAAATAAAGGTACCGAACTGATATTCCTGTCCGTCCAGTTTGCGATAAGCGTCGTACATGGTATCCACAATCTTATTCCGGTCGATCAGAATCACCAGTTTCTCCGAAATAAAATAAATCGCTTTGTACTTCACGGTTTGCGGTATCCAGACAGCGCCGTTCTCCGCTACTCCGATCTCTCCCCGAATAACGGCTACCTCGGTTCCGTCCAGTTCTTTCGGGTCGTCCACCATATCCGGATTGAAAGTTGCACAAGATATATCCGGCAATACGGAAGCAATGCGCATCGCATCCGGATACGTCCGGCGAATGACGGCATTCACATCTTCGCCTTCGCCCAATACCACTGCCGTACCGCCTACCGCACGGCTGATAGCGCAAAATTGCTCCATTTTGTCCGGATACGTCAAACGTTTCATATCTGCTATATCCGGTTTTTCGTAGCGTGTCTGCGTATGCTTACGGATGCTCGCCAATATTTCTTCTCTGCTGCTCATTTTGATTCCTCCTTTCCCTGTACCTCGTTTTTCTTCCACATTTCGTTGAATGACTCTTTGGCAAATTCCGGCAGTTCGCGTCCTTTGCCCCAATCGTCAAAGTCATTGTATTTCATAAAGCGTGGCAGGCCGTTCACCATCGGAGCCGCCCACAAAGCCGCATTGAACAATGCAGGACGCTCCATCAGGAACTTCATGCCACCGGACATTATCTTCTTTCCGGTATTCGCCTTTCCCAATCCGTCAAGGTCTTGACGCCACTTGTAAATCTGTTCTGCCAAATCCACTTTTACCGGACAGACATCGGAACAGGACATACACAAGGAGCAGGCGGAAAGATTATCATAATACTTCTCCGGATCATGAGCCATCCCCAGATTGATACCGATAGGGCCGGGTATAAAGTAAGTGTAGGAGTATCCCCCACTCCGGCGATAGACCGGACAGGTATTCATACAGGCACCGCAACGGATACAGTTTAATGTCTTGATATGGTCGGGCTTGGAAAGGATCGTACTCCGGCCGTTATCCACAATAATAATATGATATTCGCCACCTTCACGCGGACGGCGGTAATGAGAGGTATAGGTAGTCACCGGCTGTCCGGTTGCCGAACGTGCCAGCAGACGGGTGAACACACCCAGCGCATCCAGATCCGGCACGATCTTCTCCATGCCGAAAGCGGCTATATTCAGTTTGGGATAAGAAGTACCCATATCGGCATTCCCTTCATTGGTGCAGACTACAATGTCTCCGGTAGAGGCTACGGCAAAGTTGGCGCCCGTCATGGCGGCTTCCGCATTCAGAAAGAGGTGGCGCAGATTCTTGCGTGCGGCATGAGTAAGGTAGGTCGGGTCGAAGTTTCCTTTTTCCGTACCCATCTCCTTTTCAAACAGTTCTCCCACTTGCTCCCGTTTGATGTGGATAGCAGGAAGAACGATATGGCTCGGCTCGAGATGCATCAATTGCAGAATACGTTCGCCCAAGTCGGACTCTACCACGTCTATTCCGCGTTCCATCAAGAAGGGATCCAACCCGCACTCTTCGGCAAGCATCGACTTGCTCTTGATGAAATGATGTACATTATGCTCATTCAGTATTTCGTACACAATGGCACAATATTCGTCCGCATCTTTTGCCCAGTGCACAATCGCTCCGTTGGCAGTGGCGTTCTTTTCAAACTCTTGCAAGAGCTCTTCGAGGTGGCTGTTGGAATAAAGTTTCAGTTCACAGGCCTTGTTGCGAAGCTCTTCCCATTCGGGAACTTCCTTGCTCATCTTGTCCCTTTTGGCTCGGACCATCCAAAGGGTTTCGTTATGCCATGCTGCCATCTTGCTGTCCTGCAAGAACTTTTCGGCAGCCTTTGAATGTTTGGTACTCATGATTGCGACGCTAAAATTTCGACAATGTGGATAATTTGAATCGGCAGATGCTCCCGTTTGATCACACCTTGCATGTGCATCAGGCAGGAACTGTCCGCTCCGACAATGTATTCGGCTCCGGTAGCCATGTGGTCTTTCACCTTATCACGCCCCATGCAGACGGACACCGCCTGCTCTTCTACGGCAAACATACCACCAAACCCGCAACATTCGTCTATATGGCTGGGCTCGAAAACTTCGATGCCTTCGACCATATCGAGCAGATCGCGCAATTTATTGTAATAAGGGATATTTAACTCACTGGGAGCGGAAATTAAGAGTTCACGCACACCGTGGCAACTGTTGTGGATACTGACTTTATGCGGGAAGCGTGCGGGTATCTTCGTCGGTTTAAGCACATCATGGATAAACTCGCAAAGGTCGTAAATCTTCCCCGCACTCTGGCAGACGTGCCCTTCTTTTTCAAGGATACCGGGATGATTCTCTTTCACAAATGCCACACAACTGGCGGAAGGGCCGACAATGTAATCGTACTCCCGGAACAGATCGTCAAAACGGAGCGCCAGCTTCATCGATTCATCTTCAAAACCGGCATTCGCCATCGGTTGTCCGCAACAGGTCTGATCCAACGGATAATCGACATCTACTCCTAAACTTTTCAATAGTTTATACGATGCTACCCCCACATTGGGATAGATAGCATTGATATAACAAGGAATAAATAAACCTACTTTCATAATTATATTACGTAAAATTTAGATGCATCCTCTGCTACTACATCCGTTTTCTCTGCTTACCGGATGTCGATTAGTTTGTGTGTTTGCAGGCTTAGTCTCCATTTAGGATGTCGCATTACACAGTCCACTGTCAAAGCAGTGTTATTACAAGAACAAGGCTGGAGGAAAAAATGTTCAGCGGGAAGCAGTTCATAAATACTTATATCTTGCCCTTCGTAGACAACTTTCACTTCATCCATCCGGGTAATCCCTAATTTGACACCCTGCTTGGGCGAACAGGTCACCCAGTCGATGGACTCCGGCAGCGGTCGCGTGCCGTTGGTTTCGATACAAACGTATTTACCCGCTTTGTGCAGACGGTCGATCAGTGCGTCGTCTATCCAGAGCGAAGGTTCTCCCCCTGTGAGGATAACGGTAACGGCGGGATATTTGCTGACTTCGGCTATGATTTCGTCGTCAGTCATCAAGGCACCTGCTTCGTGTTGTGTGTCGCAAAAGCTGCATTTCAGGTTGCATCCGGAAAAGCGGATGAAGACTGCCGGAGTACCTGTGTGGTAGCCTTCACCCTGTAGACTGTAAAAGATTTCATTAATCTTTCTCATCATTCGAGCTGTTCTAAAATTTCTATTGTCTATTCTGTCTCTCCTGCTGCCGGAGTTTTCTCGTTTGCCGCAGCATCTTTCTCGTAGATGACGATGTTTCCTTCGGACTCCTGCACTTCTACTTTATAGCATTGCGGAATCTGCTTGCAAACCCATCGGGCAATGTTTTCTGCTGTCGGATTAAATGGAAGTACTTCATTCAGATTCTGATGGTCCAGTTTCTCCGTGACCACTTCTTTGATTCGGGTGAAATCCACCACCATTCCTTCGGAGTTGAGCCGTGAGGAACGGCAATAGACAGTGATAATCCAGTTGTGACCGTGTAGACTGGCGCATTTACTGCGATACGGAAGTACCAGCTTGTGAGAAGCTGATATCTCCATGCGTTTGATTACTGTAAACATGGCTGTATATATTTAATATAGTTACAAGCATCTAATGTCACCTCGATGCAAGGACAAAGGTAATATAAAAAGAGCTTTCATCCAGCAAACCCGATTATTTTTTCCTGTTTTTACACTATCTTTGCCGAATGAAAACTCTTTATATTGTTTTAGGAAGCATATCTCTCGGACTCGGCATTCTCGGCATCTTTCTGCCGTTACTGCCCACTACCCCTTTTCTGTTACTGACCGCCGCACTTTATTTCAAAGGGTCGCCACGATTATATAACTGGTTGCTGAATCACCGGCACTTCGGTCCATACATCCGCAATTTCCGGGAAAACAAGGCAATACCGCTCCGCGCCAAGATTATCTCCCTTGTGCTGATGTGGGGAACGATGCTCTATTGCATCTTCTTCCTGATTCCGTTCCTATGGGTGAAAATTCTTCTGGGACTTGTAGCGACAGGAGTCACCTATCATATTCTTTCTTTCAAGACATTGAAATAGTTCGAAAGCCCCTGACGGGCGTCGGCAAGTTTGTCCTCCCAATGTTTCACGGAGTTTTGTCCGATAATGTCGGTCACGTACTTCACGGAGATAAAAGGAATCTCTTTGGAACGGCAGACGAAGGCTTGCGCATACGCTTCCATGTCGACGACATCTCCGCTTACGTGAGTCAGTTCCGTCAGGAAACCATCTCCCGTATTACAGATTCCCTCTTCCGTCCAATGCTTGCAGAAGCCTTTTGTTTCAAGCAAAGCGGAAGAATCTATTTCGCATTCCAAACCTAGTCCGGCTAGTTTCTGCATATCGCGGTCTATAAATTTGCGGCAGACAAAGATATCCCCTACCTGATGATTGACTGTTCCTGCACTTCCGAGATTCAAAACGAGATCGGGCTGCACCTGGCGGATCGCTTCTGCCAGATGAAAGGCGGACTTCACTTTTCCGATCCCCGTACGGATGTAATAAGGCTCTACATCGGGCCACTTTATCTCTACAAATTCGCCTTGAACGGCATACGTTACTAATATTTTCAGCATAAGTTTTCTGTATAAAAAGACATTACCAGATGCAAAAATAAGCATTTATACTCGAAATGGTCAGAGATTGTTCTAAAATGATCAGTTTTTAATGATGGTTGCTTTCGCCGTTCGCTAACTTTGCCTACATAACTTAAAAACAAAATATCATGACTCAAAACTCTATTGCGGACAACCGGATGGTCTGGCTGGATGTTGTCCGTTGCGTCGCCATGCTAATGGTAATCGGCGTACATTGCATTGACCCTTTTTACATTTCTCCTACGATGCGCGTTATTCCCGAGTACACACATTGGGCAGCTATCTACGGTTCGCTTCTCCGTCCTTCGGTTCCCTTATTCGTAATGATGACCGGATTACTGCTGCTACCGGTCAGGCAACAGCCTTTAGGCACTTTTTATAAGAAGCGCATCTTCCGCGTACTTTTCCCGTTCCTCATCTGGTCGGTACTTTACAGTATGTTCCCCTGGTTCACGGGGCTGCTGGGTCTGCCCAAAGAAATCATCGGCGACTTCTTCTGCTATACTCAGGGACATGAGTCGCAAAGCCTCATCGATTCTCTGAAAGATGTAGCCATGATACCGTTCAACTTCAGCCATAAGGAGAACCATATGTGGTATATCTATCTGCTCATCGGATTGTATCTTTATATGCCTTTCTTCTCTGCATGGGTAGAGCGGGCAAGCAACAAAACCAAACAAATTTTCCTTTTCATCTGGATTGTTTCCCTGTTTATCCCGTATATCCGCGAATATGTAGCCAATATGCTTTTCGACCGGAGCGGCTATGTATTCGGCACTGACACGTGGAACGAGTTCAGTATGTTCTACTACTTTGCCGGATTCAACGGCTACCTGCTGTTGGGACATTATCTGAAAGAAGGCGGCAACGGAAATGCACTAAAAATTTTCTGGCCTTTTAGTGGTTCGTCAAAAGATGATCGTCTTACTAATGATTGGAGTGTTTGGAAGACATTCCTCATTTGTGCCGTGATGTTTGCCATTGGATATTATGTGACGTACACAGGGTTCAGCACAACTGCCGCCAACCCGAATGCTACGGAGACTGAGATGGAACTGTACTTCACATTCTGTAGTCCGAACGTGTTGCTGATGACTTTAGCCATGTTCCTGATGTTGCAGAAAGTAGTGATCAATACACCTGTCATCGTGAAAGCATTAGCCAACATGACCCAATGCGGTTTTGGAATTTATATGGTACACTACTTTGTAGTAGGTCCGTTCTTTCTGCTGATAGGTCCTTCGGAAATTCCAATTCCGTTGCAGGTTCCGTTGATGGCAGTTTGTATTTTCCTTTGCAGCTGGGCATTCACCGCGTTACTATATAAGCTGATGCCTCACAAGGCAAAGTATATAATGGGATAAAGAAACTAAAAAAGATATACGATGAAAATTAAAGTTGGTCTTATTGGATTCGGTCGAATGGGACGATTTTATTTGAAAGAGATGCAGAAAAGCGGAAGATGGGAAGTCGCATACATTTGCGACATCAATCCCGACTGCCGCGAACTGGCAAAGCAATTGTCGCCCGAATCGAAAATACTCGAAAATGAACAGGAAATGTTCGATGATGAAAGTGTACAGGTAGTGGGACTCTTCGCGTTGGCAGATTCAAGGCTTGACCGGATTGAAAAGGCTATCAAATACGGGAAACATATCATCTCCGAGAAACCGGTATCAGACACCATAGACAAAGAATGGAAAGTAGTGGACATCACCGAGAAAGCCAGTTGTTTTTCTACCGTCAATTTGTATCTCCGCAACGCCTGGTATCATCAGACTATCAAACAGTTTATCGATCAGGGCGAGATCGGCGAACTTGCCATTCTGCGAATCTGCCACATGACTCCGGGTCTCGCACCGGGCGAAGGTCACGAATATGAAGGCCCTGCCTTCCATGACTGCGGAATGCATTATGTAGACATTGCACGCTGGTATGCCGGATGCGAATACAAGACATGGCATGCACAGGGCGTCAATATGTGGAGTTATAAAGACCCTTGATGGGTACAGTGTCACGGGACATTCCAGAACGGTGTTGTTTTTGATATCACTCAGGGGTTTGTGTACGGACAATTATCCAAAGATCAGACTCATAACTCATACGTGGATATCATCGGTACCAAAGGTATCGCCCGAATGACACATGACTTCAAGACAGCTGTCGTCGATCTGCGTGGAGTGACACAGACCCATCATATAGAGAAGCCGTTCGGTGGAAAAAACATCGATGTGCTGTGCGACTTATTCGCCGACTCCATAGAGACCGGAATCAGAAATCCCAAACTACCGCTCATACGTGATTCAGCCATCGCATCGGAATATGCATGGACCTTTTTGCACGATGCCCGCACGCATGACCTTCCTGCCATCGGTGAATTGAAAACACTTGAGCAAATATGGGAAAGAAGAAGAAATATGAAAAATGGATACGGATTACTCCGAAAACCAT
>Ga0192245_10188_pt1 | contig 31239 bp, 30 predicted proteins | sample Koala_Koa27_M3_FD_131238 | JGI IMG/M metagenome (GOLD analysis project Ga0192245, IMG submission 131238) | Enriched cells from koala feces incubated with labeled cellulose particles, San Francisco Zoo, California, United States - Koala_Koa2-7_M3 ...
CACAGGCTTCGCCTTCGGCGTCGGCCTGGAGCGGATCGCACTCTTAAAATACGAGATAGACGACATGCGCCTGCTGTACGAAAACGACATACGATTCCTGCAGCAATTCTGATCGGATATAGGGCAAAAGCGAAGGAGGATTAAAGATGAATTCATCATTATCATGGATAAAAGCGTATGTTCCGGATTTGAATGTGAAGGCGCAGGAGTATATGGATGCCATGCGTCTGTCCGGGACGATTGTGGAGAGTTATGAGGAGCTGGATGCGGATCTGGACCAGATTGTGGTGGGCCAGATCGAATCGATCAAGAAGCATCCGGATGCAGATAAGCTGGTGGTCTGCCAGGTCAATGTGGGCGATGAGGTGCTGCAGATCGTGACCGGTGCCGACAATATCCGCGAAGGGGATAAGGTGCCGATCGTGCGTGCCGGCGGCAAGGTGGCCGGCGGACATGAGCCGGGCAGCCGGGTCCCGGGCGGTGTAAAGATCAAGAAAGGGAAACTGCGCGGCGTCGACAGTGCCGGTATGATGTGTTCCATTGAGGAGCTGGGCTCCAGCCGGGAAATGTATCCGGAGGCGCCGGAAAACGGCATTTATATCTTCGATGCGGACGTGGAAGTAGGCAGTGACGCTATCGAGGCGCTGGGGCTTCACGATGTGGTCTTCGAGTATGAGATCACATCCAACCGGGTGGACTGTTACAGTGTGCTCGGGATCGCCAGGGAAGCGGCGGCGACGTTTGATCTGCCGTTCTGCCCGCCTGAAGTCTCCGAGACCGGAAATGAGGAGCAGGCCAAGGATTACATCAAAGTTCATGTGGAAAATACAGAGCTTTGCCACCGGTATTGTGCCCGGGTGGTGAAAAATATCAAGATCGCTCCGTCCCCGAAGTGGATGCAGCGGCGCCTGGCTTCGGTCGGGATCCGTCCCATCAACAATCTGGTGGATATCACCAACTATGTGATGGAGGAGTACGGACAGCCGATGCACGCCTACGATCTTTCGACCATCGCGGGCAGTGAGATCGTCGTGCGAAATGCGAAGGACGGGGAGACTTTTACGACGCTGGACGGCCAGGAGAGAACATTGGATAACAATGTGCTGATGATCTGCGACGGGGAGAAATCCATCGGCATCGCCGGGATCATGGGCGGCGAGAATTCGATGATCACCGAGGATGTGCACACGGTGCTGTTTGAATCGGCCAATTTCGACGGCCCCAACATCCGTCGGTCGGCCAAGCGGCTGGGGCTTCGGACCGATGCTTCCGGCATCTTTGAAAAGGGCTTAGATCCCAACAATGCGCAGGCGGCCATCGACCGGGCCTGTGAGCTGGTCGAAGAGTTTAGCGCCGGGGAAGTCGTAGGCGGCATGGTCGATGTCTGTCAGGAGACGAGAGTGCCCGCGCGGATCAAGTTGGAGCCGGATCGGATCAACCATCTGCTGGGCACGGACATTCCGAAAGAAGAAATGCTGACTTATTTTAAGCGTCTGCAGCTGGGCTTTGATCCGGACACAGATGAGGTCATCGCGCCGACGTTTCGGCAGGATCTTAAAGTAACCGCGGACCTGGCAGAAGAGGTGGCCAGGCTTTACGGATACGATAACATCCCCTCCTCCCTGCCCAACGGGGAAGCGACCACGGGAAAGCTTTCCTTTAAGCTCCGCATCGAGGGGATCGCCAGGGATATTGCAGAGGACTGCGGATTCTCCCAGGCCATGGTGTACTCGTTTGAGAGCCCGAAAGTGTTTGATAAATTGCGCGTACCGGAGGATTCTTCGCTCAGGAAGGCGGTGGAGATTTCAAATCCGCTGGGCGAGGATTACAGCATCATGCGGACCATTTCTTTAAACGGTATGCTGAACTCGCTGGCCTTTAACTACAACCATCGAAATAAAAATGTCAGGCTCTACGAGCTGGGCAATATCTACCTGCCCGAGTCGGTGCCTTTAACCACCGATCTTCCCGAGGAGCGGATGCAGTTTACGCTGGGCATGTACGGGGAAGGCGACTTCTACGACATGAAAGGCGCATTGGAACTGTTCCTGGAAAAGGTGGGCCTTCATGATAAGAAGGAATATGATCCGGACGCGGGAAGACCTTACCTGCACCCGGGACGCCAGGCGGATATCTACTATGACGGCACGCGGATCGGATATCTGGGTGAGGTTCATCCGGATGTGGCGGATACCTACGGCATTGGTGAGGCTGCGTATGTGGCGGTGATCGATATGCCGGAGATTGTAAGCCGTGCCAATTTCGACCATAAATATGAGGGAATCGCCCGGTTCCCGGCCATGTCCAGAGATATCAGCATGACGGTGCCTAAAGAGATTCTGGCCGGTCAGATCGAGGATGTGATCGAACGGAAAGGCGGCGCATATCTGGAGAGCTACCACCTGTTTGACCTGTACGAAGGGAAGCAGATTAAGGAAGGCTATAAATCTCTGGCGTACACCATCGTTTTCCGTGCCAAAGATAAGACGCTGGAAGAGAGTGAAGTAACAAAAGCGATGGATCGGATCTTAAAAGCACTGGAGAAAATGGGGATTGAACTTAGAAAGTAATATGATATAAAGAAGGTATCCTTACATGAGAACAGAAGATTTTTGCTACGAGCTGCCGGAAGAGCTGATCGCGCAGGATCCGCTGCCGGATCGTTCGGCTTCCCGGTTGATGGTTCTGGGTAAAAATACCGGAGAAATTGAGCACCGTACATTTACGGATATCACGGAGTATCTTCATTCCGGGGACTGCATGGTGATCAATGATACCAAGGTCATTCCGGCCCGGCTGATCGGCGCCAGGATCGGGACAGACGCGAAGATCGAGGTGCTCCTCTTAAAGCGCAAAAGCGACCATGTATGGGAGACGCTGGTGAAACCGGGGAAGAAGGCCCGCATCGGCACCCGGATCAGTTTCGGAGAGGGGAAACTCATTGGCGAAGTGATCGACATCGTGGAGGAGGGCAGCCGCCTCATCCGGTTCGAGTACGAAGGCATTTTTGAGGAGATTTTAGATGAACTGGGACAGATGCCCCTGCCGCCCTACATCAAGCACCAGTTAAAGGACAATGACCGGTATCAGACGGTATATGCCAAAAACCCGGGCAGCGCGGCTGCGCCCACCGCGGGGCTGCATTTTACGCCGGAACTTTTAAAGGAGATTGAGAATCAAGGCGTGGACATCGCGCATGTCACCCTTCATGTCGGCTTGGGGACGTTCCGTCCGGTGAAAGTAGACGATGTGGAAGACCACCACATGCACTCGGAGTTTTACCGGATTGAGGAGAGTGAAGCGAAGAAGATCAATCAGGCCAAAGAGAGCGGCCACAAGGTGATCTGCGTTGGCACCACCAGCTGCCGGACCGTGGAATCCGCCGCGGATGAAAACGGGCGTTTAAGGGAGTGCAGCGGCTGGACGGATATTTTCATCTATCCCGGGTATCAGTTTAAAGTGTTAGATGAGCTCATCACCAACTTCCACCTGCCGGCATCTACGCTGATCATGCTGGTCTCGGCGCTGGCCGGAAGAGAGAACATTTTAAACGCCTATGAGGTGGCGGTACAGGAGCGGTATCGTTTTTTTTCCTTCGGGGATGCCATGCTGATCCACTAACGCGCATTTCCATGGGAATTGCTTGACAAGTAAAGCCTACCTATGGTATAAATATTGAGTGCGAAAGCACATACAGGGGATTGGTCAAATGGTATGACAAGGGTCTCCAAAACCTTTATTGGGAGTTCGATTCTCTCATCCCCTGCGAAAAAAAGTCTTCACGGACGAAAGTTCGGTGAAGACTTTTTTTAATGCTTTATTTTCAGTACGCTCCCAGGACCTTTTTCGTGAATGCCGCGGCATTTTTCAGGTCGTTCTCATCCGGATGGCCGCGGTGCAGCGCGGCGAACGCTCCGCGGCAGTAAAAGTTCTCCTTATCCACGGGAATGCCCTTTTCCTGCAGGCATTTCCAGATCTGCGGGTAGGCGCGCTCGGCCAGTCCCGAGGTGGAGAAGACCACGACTTTCCCAATCTTTGTTTTATCCAGCGATTTTATATAATCTTTTACTTCGGAAGAGACACCGGCCCAGTAGACGGAGGAACCGAGAAATAAGATATCCACCGGTTTTTCCACGGGGGCCGGGATGGCTTTGGCATCGCAGTCCGCCGCCTTTGCGATCGCACCTGCGATCTTTTTGGTATGACCGGATTTTGAAAAATAACGTACGGTTATACTTGTCATAGGAATAGATCTCCTTTCGTGGAAATTTATTTTTCTAAGGCAGCTTTCATTTTCAGAAACGCCTCATCACTCATGCTGTGTTCAAACCGGCAGGCTTCCTCATCCGCTTCCTGCGGGGTAAAACCCAGATTCTCGAAGAAATCGATCCAGAAGCAGTATTTGTCATAAGTGATTTTGGCCCGGTCCAAGCCTTCCTCTGTGAGCTCGATCAGACCGTCCTCGCTGATCTCCAAAAACTGTTCATTTTCAAGCTTCCGGACGGCGACGCTGACACTGGGCTTGGAAACGCCAAGCCGGTTGGCGATATCCACCGATCGACACCGGCCCTTCTCCTTGTGGATCAGATAGATGGTTTTTAAATACATCTCCGGGGATTCCTGCCCCTCAATATCCGGCATAGCCTGGCACCTCCTGTTGGAATCGCCTGTAAAAAATCATAACTCTTAGGATAGTATCTGCTCTTTATTTGCTACCTATATTTTGATTATAGGCAGGCCCGATGGCTGCGTCAATTACGCATTTTTTTCTTAGTAGGTAAGAAAATGAACACTTTAATTTCGCATTCAAAGCTGCTCTGTTTTTGTTGTAGGATGGTCATATCATAAGTTTGAATCGGAGGGAAACAACATGAAAACATATGGATATGTCAGAATTTCTACCGCGGATCAGCACGAGGACAGGCAGATAGATGCGATGAAAGAAAAGGAGGTGCCGGGGAAGAATATCTATGTCGATAAAATGTCCGGAAAGGATTTTCACCGTCCGCAGTATAAAAAGCTGGTCAGGAAGTTTCGAAACGGAGATATGCTCTATATTCTCAGCATTGACAGGCTGGGAAGGAACTACGAGGAAATCCAGAATCAATGGCGGATTTTGACGAAAGAGATCGGCATTGATATCTGTGTCATCGACATGCCCCTGCTGGATACCAGAAACGGCAAAGATCTGATGGGCACATTTATCGCGGATCTGGTCTTACAGATCCTGTCTTTTGTGGCAGAAAATGAGCGGATCAACATCCGCCAGAGACAGTCGGAAGGGATTGCGGCCGCCAAAGCCAGAGGGGTGCGTTTTGGAAGACCAAAAAAGAATGTGCCGGACAATTTTCAGGAGATCGTAAAAGACTGGGAGCAGCACAACCTCACGACACAGGAGGCCCTGGCGCAGTGCGGTGTAAGCAAGTCGACGTTTTATCGGAGAAGGCGGGAATACGACATATAGCTGCAAAACGGAAAGAGACAAAAAAGCGGTTCAAAATGTTAACCTATTGAACCGCTAATACACCATATAATATTGTATTATAATACCACATAATATTATATAATAATACCACATAATATTATATAATAATACCACATAATGTCAATATCTAGCGGTTTTCGATTCCAAAAGCCTCTGAATATTTACCTCCATTTCTTTAAATATCATTCTCTGCTTTTTCAACTAGTATTCCCAATTAGTTAACTTTTTGACACTTACTCTATAGTATTTCGTGCCGAAAATGTACAAGTTCATATTCATCGTTACAAGATAAATGAAGGAAGTTATGTTGGAAAACGATCAGCCAGTACGGTTAACAAAATCGTTAATAGAGAGGTACAGGCAGTCTTTATCAATCCGTGGATGCAAGCAGCAGACGATCAGAATGTATATATGTTATTTGAACAAGCTGTATTCATTTTTGCAGACAGGGAAGCAATTGACGAATGAAAATCTTAGTCAATGGGTTGAAAGTTTAAAATTGGAAGGATATTCTGACCGAACCATTAATTTGCATATTTCTGCTGTCAATGGTTTGTTGAGATTTTGTGGGCATAGGAGTCTACCTTCTTCAGTCATTACCTATCCCAGGGACGCGGATTTTCCGAAATTAACACGGGAAGAATATTTGCAGTTGCTTTTTTATGTAAAGAAAAAAGAATCTTGTCGGGATTATTTGCTCGTAAAAACGTTAGCCACCATAGATATTAATGTGACGGATCTCTTTATGGTGACCGTAGAAGCGTGTCAAAAAGGTGTTATTGAATATTCGAATCAACGGGAAGTCGTCATTCCGAATAATTTAAAGAAGGAGCTTCTTACTTACATTGAAAAAAAGGACTTATAAGCGGGCCTGTGTTTATCACCCGGGGCGGTCAGCTGCTTGACCGGTCCAATATTAATCATCAGATTGAGCAACTGGGCAGTGGGGCAGGACTGGACCCCAAAAAATGTAATTCAAGAGCTCTGCATATGCTGTATCGTCGAACGCAGGAAGAGATTGACAGAGAGCTGATGTCTCAGCACATGCGGATCTATGACCAGATGCTGGAGAGAGAGCAGTTGGAAATGGAGCGGGAGTCGGAAAAGGAAAAAATTCAATGATGGCAGAGAATAGGGACTTATGCATTGCGGTCGTCGGAGCAGGGTATGTGGGAACTACGATTTCTCTGGCAATCGCTGCGTATCATAAAGTGATCGCAGTGGATGTGTCACGGGATAAAGTAGATAAACTCAATCAAAGAATCCTGCCCGAGGGCAATGATTATGCCAGGCAATACATGACAGAACATGACTTAAATCTGACGGCAATGACAGAGTCGAAAGCCGCATACGAAAAAGCAGATTATGTGATTATTGCGGTTTCCACGGATTATGACGATAAGACCAACAAAATGGATACGTCTGCTGTGGACGCGGTTGCAGGAGAGGTGATGGAGGTCAATCCGAATGCATGGATCGTGATCAAAAGTACCGTACCGTTGGGCTATACAAAAGCACTTAGGGAAAAAACAGGCAGCACTAAGATTTTATTCAGCCCAGAATTTCTACGGGAATCCAGTGCGCTGTATGATTTTCAGTATCCGAGCCGGATCATTGTCGGAATGGATATGAAAAATACCCTGGCCGTACAGGCAGCTCACGAATTTGCCGGAATTATGCAGGAAGCTGCTTTAGAAAAAGACATAAAGACATATTACATGGAAGATACAGAAGCAGAGGCGGTGAAGCTGTTCTCGAATACATACCTGGCACTTCGGGTCAGCTTTTTTAATGAATTGGATACCTATGCAGAAAGTAAAGGCCTGGATACGCAGGCAATCATTGCGGGTGTCTGCGCCGATCCACGCATCGGAGATATATACAATAATCCCAGTTTCGGATACGGAGGATACTGCCTGCCCAAGGATACGAAACAACTGCTGGCGAACTACGAGAATGTGCCTCAGAATCTGATTGCGGCCATTGTGGACAGCAATCGGACCCGGAAAGATTTCATCTCTGATCAGGTGCTTGCGATGGCCGGATACAGAGATGATGGCTGGAAGGAGGAAGGGAAGGATGCCGTCATTGGGATCTACCGCCTGACCATGAAGGCAGGCTCAGATAATTTTAGGAACAGTTCGGTTCAAGGAATCATGAAGCGGATCAAGGCCAGGGGCGCGGATGTCATTATTTATGAGCCGGGTTTGGAAGATGGCAGCCTCTTTTACGGGAGTCCGGTGGTCAATGATCTGGATAAATTTAAGAGCCAAAGCAGTGTGATTCTGGCGAATCGGTATGAATGCTGTCTTACTGATGTCCGGGATAAGGTATATACCCGGGATCTTTTTAAAAAGGATTAGAGTAATTTAGAAATAATATACTTTCAAGGAGTATTTTTGATTTATGGATGATCAGTATAAGGTTTCAATTATTATTCCCCACTACAATACACCCGATTTATTAAAGAAATTACTGTCGACTATTCCGGATAATAAAGAGATTCAGACTATCGTGGTGGATGATCACTCGGATGAAGATTCCAGGGCGAAAGTGCGGGAGCTCGAAACGCTGTATGCCGATCGGCCAATGTTATTTCTGGATAATACGTCAGCGCATAATGCCGGTACTGCCCGCAACATCGGATTGAAATATGCGCAGGGGAAGTGGTTGATGTTTGCGGATGCGGATGATTACTTTTTGCCCGGATTTTATGAGGGTATAAAAAAATATTTTGATACCGGGTATGACATGATATTTTTTCAACCAATCAGCTGCAGGCTGGATACGGGAGAAGTTGGGAAACGGCATCTGGATTATGCAGGATACATCAATGACTATTTCAATAAGCCATGCGTGAAAACAGAAGCAATTTTAAGGTATAAGTGGGCTGCATCCTGGTCTAAATTAATACGCGCATCCGTGGTTAAAGAACATAATATAAGGTTCGAATCTATCAAGTATTCCAATGACAACGTATTTTCTGCCCAAATAGGATTGTTTGCTAAGGAAATAGCAGTTTCAAAAGAAACGATTTACTGTGTTGTATATAGAGACGGAAGTCTTACCACGGATATGGACATCACGTCTTTTGATATTAGAACCTGGGCTAAGATTAGAAAGTTTCGATTTTTAAAAACACATTTAACTAAGGAAGAATTGCATGATTGTGATGCATATCAACTTGCAATTGCTCAATTGCTGATCATATTGCGGAGGGGATATGGCCTTCGCTGTTTTACCAAATACTTGAAGCTGTTTCAGAAAAACCAAATGCTTATTTTTGATATTCGTATGTTTAATCCTGTTTATTTCTTGCAATGGTTATCCGAATGCAGGAAAGAACGAGAAATTGTAAGAAGCCAAACTTCATCTGTCGAGTAGCATAAAATTTGTTTCAGGTACGGTAAGAAAAACACAGAAATAGGTATGAACAAATGAAATTGGTTATTCAGATTCCATGTTACAACGAGGAAGGGACTTTGACATCCACCTTGAATGATCTTCCAAAGAAAATAGATGGAATTGATACAATTGAATATTTGATTATAGATGATGGGAGCACAGATCGTACGGCAGAGGCAGCGAGGAACTGGGGCGTAGATCATATTGTTCAATTTAAAGAGCATAAGGGGTTAGCGGACGGATTCATGGCAGGTGTAGACGAATGTCTAAGATGTGGCGCTGATATCGTTGTCAATACGGATGCGGACAATCAGTACTGTGGAGAAGATGTAGAGACGATTGTTCGGCCAATTATCGAGGGAAAGGCAGATATTGTGATTGGCGAACGGCCGATTGATGAGATGGATTTTTCCTTTATCAAAAAAGGGATGCAACATCTGGGAAGCTGGGTCGTCCGTAAGGCGTCCAAGACGAATATTCCTGATGCTGCCAGCGGGTTTCGAGCCTATAGCAGGGATGCGGCCATGAAATTGAATGTAGTCAATCGATATACGTATACATTGGAACAGATTGTGCAAGCTGGCCGAACCGGTATTTCCATCACATCAGTTCCGATTCACACGAATAAGGAATTAAGAGAATCCAGGCTATCTCATGGAATGTTCGATTATATTTGGAAATCTGTTTTGACAATCGGACGTGCATATATGATGTACAGCCCATTAAGAGCATTTTTTACGGTGAGTCTTTTTCCAATATTATTCGGGCTCGCCCTGGGAATCCGATATCTTATATTTTATGTGCAAGGGTATGGGTCCGGACATGTACAGTCTCTGTTGCTTGCAGTCGCTATGATTTTGGTAGGCGGCCTGCTTATTGTTGTCGGGCTGATCGCAGATATGATTGCGGCCAATCGAAAGATTTTGCAGGAGATTCAGTATAGAGCTCGGAAATTAGATTATGAGACGGAATATAGGAAACGGGACAGGGAGGAAACAAGTTATGGAGACAAAGGGACAGCTCCCGATAAACAGGCAGAAAGTACTTGACTGTGTGTTTGTTTTTCTCATATGTTTGTTGCCCAGGCTCTATCAAACGTTGCAGATATATCCATTGAATTTTATCTCGGATGAGACATCATCGCTTAGTATTGCAGCAACGATAGCCGGTTATGACTGGAATGATGTTGTATCGCAGGCCGGCTATTATGGCATTGGCTTTTTGTGGATCTTTGCACCCCTCTTTAAGATGGGTCTGTCGCCTGTTGTTATTTACCGTATTGTAGCTTCGGTGCTTGCAGGAGTGAATGCACTGACTGGCCCGTTATTCTATATGATCATGAGTCGGTTTTTTCATGTAGAGAGTCGACTTAAAAAGGTTGTAGTTGCCAGTATATGTGGGAATCTAATCCTGTTTTATGTGGCAACCATTGCAACGCGGAATGAAGAAATCTTAGCGTTACTGGTTTGTGTGTCTGTTTATCTTCTTTGTAAGATTATCGAAGAACGAAAATTTAGGGATGAAATTTTATTATCCCTGGTCATGCTATATGCGCTTGTTTGTCACACCAGAGCAGTAGCTATTATCCTGGCAGTAATGCTTGTCAGTATCCTTTATGCTGTTTTTTATCGAAAAAAGTTATTTCATTATAAAACATATATCATTAATATCATTGGTTATGGTTTAATAGCCGGCCTGTTGAATTTGTATCGGACAAGTATCTGGGGGAATGGGAACGTACGGAATTCTTCGGTTACATCTGGGATAGGGAGTGCGTTATCAAATATTTTTGCGGCGGACAGTATTCTGCAAATTGTTAAATGCTGGGGGCGTATTGTGGTCGGGCAGATTTTTACTGCATCTACGATCACCGGAGGACTGTTTCTCATTGCGACAGTAGTTTGCTTAATATATTTGTTTTATTTTTTAAAAAAAAGAAAAGGGGATTTTTCAGAAATTTTGTTTGTCCTGTCACTGCTCGCCTTGATTCTGGTATATGGGACTATATTTACGCAGGGATTGACCTGGCTTCCAGGTGTATATAATGGGATTTATGTAGAACATAGTTACACGTATGTGTATGCATATAAGTCGTTTACTTATATGCGATATTTTGGACCTTTTGTGCCCTTGTTAATTATGACGGCGTTTTGTTGTTGGGAAAAGAATGGTGTATCCGAGAAAAAATACACGTTGCTGAAACGGAGTACAATTTTTGCCGTGCCCTGTTATATTGGCTTGTTGGCTTTGTTTATCAATTTTATACTTCCCTACTTGGATCCTTACAAGCCTGAATATTTATATTTCCTTGCCGGATTTACCCACGATAACGGCCCGGGGCTGGCTAACTGGTACCGCGCGTTTGCAATTGCCGGAGTGATTTTCCTTCTATATCTAATCGTAGTGTTGATGGACCGGGTTGAGATTGCTTTAGTGATAAGCTTGATTTTGCTGATTTGTGAACAAGTATATGTATTCAACAACTTTACGATAATTACGGACAATAATAAATATGGGAAGGCTGATGCGGGTTATGCGCTGATACAAAATTCTCCAGACAAGTTTGGGAATGACATTTATGTGTATGATACTTCAGATGCAGATGATCATCAGATTTGGTATATGTACCAATATTTGAATTATTCGTGTCATATCATACCAGAACTCCCGGAAGACACTGCAGAAGATTTTATTCTTTTTACAAACGATGAGGTTGATTTGAATGGAGAAAATATTGTGGAATATCAGTTGGACAATAATGAATATGTTTACACAAATGTGCCTGAATATGAGAGAAAAATCGAAACTTTGTTAACACACGGTGTGGGATGAAGATCATAATATCACTTTAAAAATGTTTAATCGGGAGGATTTCAAATGGTATTTGGAGTCATTTTGGCAGGCGGTGTTGGTACCAGAATGGGGAATGTTGATAAACCTAAGCAGTATCTGACAATTGGAGGGAAACCAATTATTGTTCACACAGTGGAAAAATTCTATATTAATGATAAATTTGAAAAAATTATTATACTGTGTCCGCAGAATTGGATCGCATACACGATTGATATTTTCAAAAAGTATCAAAGTGAACAGGGAAATAAAATCGTCATCATTCCCGGTGGATTAACACGGAATGAAACTATTTTGAATGCCATTGACTATATTGAACAGAATTACGGCCTAGATGAGGATACAGTCGTGGTAACCCATGATGCTGTACGACCTTTTGTGACTTATCGGATTATCGAAGAGAACATTAAATTTGCGACTAAAGGAGTTGCCTGTGATACGGTTGTTCCTGCAACAGATACGATTGTTGAAAGTAAGGACGGAGAAGTGATCACGCAGATCCCGAATCGGGCAAAGTATTATCAGGGACAGACTCCGCAGAGTTTTAAAGCCAAGCTGTTCAAAAAATTGTTTAACAGTTTATCTGTGCAGGAACAAGCGATTCTGACGGATGCAGCAAAAGTGTTTGTTATGAAGGGATATCCGGTTTCATTAGTGATGGGAGAAGCATCCAATATTAAAGTTACCTATCCTTATGATCTGGAATTTGCGGAGACGTTGTTAGGGGGAGACAAGCCGTGTTGAATACAGTCTATCGATTGACAGCTCCCCGGAGATTTGAAGAGGAATTCAGTGATATCGATCTCTTTGCGGATGAAGTCATCGTACGTCCTACCCATTTGTCTATCTGCCGTTCAGATGAGCGATATTATGATGGTCAGCGATCAGCTGAAGTATTAAAACAAAAGCTGCCCATGGCTTTGATACACGAAGGGATTGGGGATGTTCTCTATGATCCGACAGGCGAGTTTCATAGCGGACAGACGGTTGTCATGGTTCCCAATACACCGATGGAGGATGATCCTATCATCGCTGAGAATTATCTGCGCAGCAGTAAATTCAGATCCAGCGGATATGATGGATTTATGCAGGAATATGTGGCTATGCGCAGGGACCGGCTTGTTTTGCTGCCGGAAGATATTGATAAAAATGTGGCGGCTTTTACGGAAATAGTTTCTGTAAGTTACCATATCATCAATCGATTTTTAGTAAAATCTCATGAGCGAAGGGAGCGGGTCGGAGTCTGGGGAGATGGCAATGCAGCCTATATTACAGCAATGTTGTTAAAGAAACGGCTTCCAAATACGGAACTTTTCATTTTTGGAATTGATGAGCGGAAAATGAGTGATTTCGTTTTTGCAGACGCGACATTTAATGTAAGTGATATTCCGCAAGATATGTGGCTGGACCATGCTTTTGAATGCGTGGGCGGCGCTGCTTCCGGGACAGCCATTAATCAGATTATTGATTATATCAAACCTGAAGGAACGATTTCCCTCATGGGGGTTTCGGAGGAGCCGGTGCCGATCAATACAAGGATGGTCCTGGAAAAGGGTATACAGATTTATGGCAGCAGCCGCAGCGGCGTACAGGATTTTCGAGATACGGTTGATTTATTTGAGGCTAATGCAGATGTAACGGAATATTTGGGACGGATTATTGGCGCTGTTATTCCCATTAGAACGATTGAAGACATGAGTCTGGCTTTTGATATGGATCTTCAAAAAGGAAATGGGAAAACTGTTATGGTTTGGGAAATATAATTTTATTAGACAAGTCAAAGCAAAACCATTTTCTGGATATTAAATGATAAGAATAAGTATAAAATCCAAGGTGAGAAAATGAGCACAGATCAAACAAATTATATTGCTATGACGACTCAAAATAATAATAAACGTATTGAAAAATGGGACCTGCTTCGCGCATTATTGATTTACACTTTCCATATACCCTGTTTTTTATTTTTGGACGGACTTTTAGGAAAGCGGAATGTAAAAGAGCGCCGTTATGGGCATATTTTTTCCTATCTTATTATATATTTATTTATAAAAGTTTTAACCAGTGTCGTTGATGGATTTATTAATCAAGATGTAAGTTTTTCACTGCTTTCAGATAGCGCAGTTGCCTGGTACGGTTTGTGTTTATTCTGGTGCAGCCTACTTACAATTTTTCTATGTAGATTTTCGCCAAAATGGGTTCTGATTATTTCAATAATTATTGCATGCATGGTTGGATATGACAGCAATGTAGGAGACATGCTTGTTTTGTCTAAAACCATTGTCTTTTACCCGTTCTATTTCATAGGCTATTGTCTTGACCCTGAAAAAGTTGCAAAAAAATTTTCGGCTCCTGCTATCCGAATATGTGGTGCAGTGTTTCTCGTGATATTGGCAGTGGTGTATTTATTTGGCACCGATTCGGTTTATTTTTTCCGTGCTTTGTTAACAGGAAGACATTCATATACGGCGTTTGCCAGCGTATATAGAATGGATAATATAGTAACCTTTGGCGGATTATTGCGCCTGCTTTATTACGGCATAGCTGCTGGTGGTTGTATTTCAATTATTTCGCTCATACCGAATCATCTTCCTCATAGCAGTGCAATTCAAGCAGTCGGAAGGCGATCGCTTGAAATTTATATCCTACATAATCCTCTCATCCACATACTTTATGATGGGGTCTCGCTACCTTCTCTGTTGATAACATGGGGCATCGGTGGCTGGGTTATTTTGCCACTAGCGATAATTATTACCATAATTTTTGCACTCCCATTCTGGGAAAGGCCAATTCGAGCTATCATATATCCCACGTTTTTAAAGCACATGGATGAAGCAAGCGTAGATTGACGGTTGAGTTCCTGACTCAACGGGATGTGTACCTGATCGTGAACAACATTAACCCCATGTTCAGTAACAACCTTAACGATGAAGAATAATTCTGATAACTTTCTCCAACCCTCTGTATAGGGTGTAATGAAAAGGGTAAAAGCAAAAGGAGCAGAAGTAATTGTGTATGAACCCATATTGGAAAATGGAAGTACATTCTTTGGAAGCTTGATGGTGAATGATCTGGCAAAGTTTAAAGAGCAAAGACAATGTGTTTTTGCAAATCGGTATGATTCGGTATTAAATGATGTTAAAGAGGAAGTGTATACTAGGAATTTATTTGAACGAGATTAGGAGTGCGTTTAAATATCTGGTATTTATAGTTAAATAGAACATGATAAAGGGAGTTTTGACTATGGACAAAGTGCAAGCGGTTGTCGTTACACACAACAGAAAAGAAACACTGATAGAATGTATGGATGCTGTTCTAGCACAAAACGTACCAATTGAAAGATTAATCCTAGTTGACAATGACAGTACTGACGGGACTAAATCATTTCTCAGGGAAAAGGGATATTTCGATAGGCCAGAAATTATTTATATTAGATTATCCCAAAATGTCGGTGGAGCCGGCGGTTTTTACGAGGGCATGAAAATTGCCAGAAAAGCGCAGCCAGACTGGGTATGGCTGATGGACGATGATGTAATTCCAACAGAAACTTGTCTGGAGGAGTTATTGTATGCAAGTAAAATAATAAAGGGGAAGATCAGTTTCCTGTCCAGTTCCATACGCGGATTGAATAATGAAGCTATGAATGTTCCCAAAATATTCAAGGATCAATTCACAAAATATACGGATTGGTATCAATACCTTGATCACGGGGTCGTGCAAGTTGTAAAAGCCACGTTTGCGTCGATTCTGGTAAACATCCAGGCAATTAATCAATGTGGGCTCCCCTGGGCCAGATTTTATATCTGGGGGGACGATTCAGAATATACCCAGCGATTAGTCCGGGACTATGGACCGGCCTATTTGGTTGGAAAAAGCAAGGCAATACACGAACGAGCCAGTTCCGAAGAACTTTCTATTGTAAAAGAACAAAATGTAAATCGAATCCCGCTTTATTTTTATTATTACCGGAATAATTTCATTGTCTTCCGGGAATATGAAGATGTCTTCTATCAATTTTTATGCTTTGGGAAATGGGGATGGGATCTTCTGAATGTGATCCTTAAAGGGAAATACAAAGCAAAGAAAATTGGGGTTATGTTAAAAGCACTTTTTTCATTCATCTTTAAGACTTATAACCGGACATCCTTTAAAAACAGGGAGTTAACGTAAAAATGATAAACAAAATTAGAGCCTTGGCAAATAAGAGCAAATTTTTTGAACGAATAATTTATATAGCATACAAGATATGCGCTTTGTTTTATTCTTTTCTGTTTTTAATTTGTCGTATATTTCCCATTAAACAGGATAAGATTGTCGCTTGTAATATGAAGGGTAAACGATATGGCGATAATCCGAAATATATATTTGATGAAATTACACGACAAAAACTAGATTATGAATTGGTCTGGCTTATAAAGGATGATGTTGATGTGGACTTACCTAAAGAAGTGAAGCGGGTGGCCTATAACCCTTTTTCAATCGCCTACCATTTGTCTACGGCCAAAATCTGGATTGATTCTAATACAAAAGCATTGGGAACGTTAAAGAGAAAAGGGCAATGTTACATACAAACATGGCATGGCAGTTATGGCTTGAAAAAAACTGGCTGTGATATGAAAGATGGTAATACACTATTGGAATCAAATCTTTTTATTTATAATTCAAAAATGACGAATTTAATGATCTCAAACAGCCAAAAGACCACAGAGATCTTTAGATCAGCATTTAAATACACCGGGAAAATTCTTGAATGTGGCAGTCCGAGAAATGATATTTTTTTTAAAGAGCCAAAACCTTACAAAGAGAAAATACGTCAGACGTTTTCAATCAATAATAAAAAAATTATACTCTATGCGCCAACCTTCCGTAAAGATTTTAATATTGACTGCATGATGATGGATTTTGATGCTGTTATGAAAGCCTTCGAGGAGCGTTTTGGTGAAGACTGGGTCATACTGATTCGGATGCATCCAAACAATATTGCAAATGCGGAGAAGTTCATTCAATATTCTGATAAAGTTATAAACGCAACCAATTACAATAATATGCAAGAACTTTTAGTTGCCAGTGATGTTTTAATCACCGATTATTCCAGTAGTATGTTTGACTTCGCGACAACGGGAAAGCCATGTTTTATCTATGCAACGGATATTGAAAAGAATATAAAAGAATGTGGATTCTATTTCGATATTATGAAACTCCCTTTTTCAGTTGCACAGGATACGAAAAATTTAGTTAAAAATATTACTGAATTCAATAATACTGCCTATAAAATACAATTACAAAAATTATTTGATCATGTAGGATTATGTGAGACCGGAACCGCTTGCAGACAAACTGTAAACGGTATTAAAAAAGTAGTAGAAAATTCACACTGAGGTTAACATATGGGTTACAAGTTATCAATTGTCATTCCACATTATAACAAAATTGAATTATTAAAGACACTTCTGTCATCAATTCCTGATAATGATAAAATTCAAGTTATAGTAGTAGATGACTATTCTCCGGTTGATGTAAAAGTACAATATTATCAACTAAAAAATGAATATGATCAAAATAAGTATCTTTTTTTGGAAAACCAATCAGGGATACACAATGCGGGAGCAGCCCGGAATATCGGTCTTAAACATGTAGAGGGCGATTGGCTGCTTTTTGCAGATGCGGATGATTATTTCGTTAAGGGTTTCTATGAAGCTGTCAGCGAATATTTTGATAAAGAGTACGATTTGGTTTATTTTAAATCAACCAGTATTTATTTGGATACTGGAGAACCCTCTATCAGACATCTTTCCTATAATAATCGCGTTGATAGCTATTTAGAAAAATCAAATCGAAAATACGAAATTCAATTAAGGGCCAACTGGGATGTGCCATTCGCAAAATTAATACGTACCAAAATCGTCAAAGAAAATAACATACAGTTTGATGAAGTAACTATCGCCAATGATAAATTCTTTTCTACAAAGATTGGATTCTATGCAAAGAAAATAGATGCATGCGATAAAATCATCTATTGCATTACAAGAAATAGGGGAAGCCTGACGACTAAATTTGATTTAAAATCGTTTGAAATACGAGCAAATGAGGAAATTAAACTGAATAATTTTTGGAGAGAAAATTTATCCAGACAAGATTTTAATTACATAGGAAGGTTCACAGCATATGTGGATATGTATTTGATAATAAAGAGAAAATATGGAATAAAAATATTTTTAAAATATTTAAAAGTTTTTGCTCAAAACAAGATGTTCCATTTTAGCTTAAAAGGGATCAGAGCAGATATGTTTTCCGCCTTTAACAGAACCATGCGGGAAGAAAATAAGATCAAAAGGAAATATGCGGAATCCTATGATAAAAAATAGTCTTTTAAATCCAGACAGCGCAAAACAAAATTTTGCATTCCAGTTTTTATATCAGGCTGCAATCCTTGTGATCCCGCTTATTGTCTCCCCTTATCTTACCAGAACGCTGGGGAGCAATTCTTTGGGTGTGTATACATATACATATTCCATTGCTTATTACTTTGTGATTGTAGCCATGTTGGGAATCAATCGGCACGGACAGCGTATCATTGCCCAGAAAAGAGAGGATTTGACAGTACTTCGGAAGACTTTCTGGAGCCTGCTTTGCGTCCATTTGATCGCATCAGTGCTTTCTTTGGCTGTCTATTTTATTTATGTGATCTGGATCTGCGGGAGCGATCAAAATATTGCCATCATTCAGGGCATCTATGTTTTTTCAGCGGCACTGGATATAACCTGGGTATTGCAGGGACTGGAAAAATTCCGGATTATAGCGGTACGCAATTTGATTGTCAAATTGCTGGAAACAGTTTGTATTTTTACCTTTGTCCGGTCTCCAGCGGATACGGCTATCTATACGATTATCATGTGTGCATCTGTCTGTTTGGGGTATTTGGTGATGTTGCCACAAATTCTGTCAGCAATCCCACCAATCCGATTTTCAGTGCAGGATATGGCAGAACATATCAAGCCTTTGTTTACTTTATTTGCGGCATCTGTCGCGGTGACGCTCTATACGGTTTTTGATAAGACGCTTTTAGGGTTTTTGAGTACTAAGGATAACGTAGCTTTTTATGAATATTCGGATAACATCGTAAAAGTGCCCCGCCATTTCATTGGGGTGATTGGGACGGTGCTATTCCCAAGAGCCTGCGTGTACGCATCCAATAATGACCTTAAAGGCATGCGAAAAACGTACGATTCGTGCCTCATCGTTACCTGCTTTATCGGGTTTGCATCCTGTTTTGGTTTGGCAGCAGTGGCAGATCTTTTTGCAACGATTTATTATGGAGAATCATTTGCTATCTGTGGGCCGGTGATTATTTCCATGTGTCCTCTTATCCTTATCATCGGGTTGGGGGAAACGGTCCGGGATTCGTTTATATATCCATTAAAAAAAGATGTCACAATGGTTCGAATTTTGACGGCGAATGCGGTCGTTAATCTTATCCTTTCCTATTTACTGATTCCGGTTTTAGGAATTTATGGTGCCGTTGTTGGGACAATTGCCGCTGAAACTGTCGGACTGGTGGCAGAATTTATTGTTTGCAGGAAGTATATTTCGATTTCGGATACGCTTAAAAATTGTCTTCCATTTGCGGGAATTGGCCTTATCATGTACGCGATTGTGCGAATTACAGCCCACTATATGGCCGCGTCCATAGCCGGTTTGTTACTTCAGATCGGAGTGGGTGCCTTTGTTTATCTGTTCTTAGCTTTTCTTTATGGGTATTTCTTTAATGATCTGATGCAGAGAACATTTCTTGAAGTCATAGGTTGGATAAAGGATAGAATGGGGATTAACCATAAATCTTGACGGCTTATGTCTGCTTTAACGAAATATTACAAAAATACATTTCTTGCATCCTTTGGGATTCCATACTATAATTTGAACCAGAAAAAGCTTAGTGAGGTGGGACATGAAGAAATCATTACTACAGAGATGGTGTGACCGGACATGGATGTATGCCGTCTATTTTCTCGGTATATTTATGGGCTGTGCGCTGATCTGGAATTGGGGCAGCTGGGAGGTATCGCAAAAGCTGGTCTGTCTGCTGGCGGTGGTCGTTCCGATGCATATTTTCGAAGAAAATTCTTTCCCGGGCGGGTTCTATTTTATGAATAACACCGGGTTTCATTCGAAGCAGCCGATGGTGTATCCGCAAAATGAGTGTACCAACATGGTCACCAACCTGGGCGCGGAGATTGTGCTTATCCTGGTGACGTTTTCAACCATGCGGATTGAAGTGAGCGCCGTGACGCTGGTGATTTTCTTTGGGCTGGGAGAGACCCTCAATCATACCCGTGCCGGCATCCTGATGTACCGCCGGTACCGGGAGGTGGGGAAGAAAACAATCTACGGACCGGGCACCGTCACTTCCTGGTGCATGCTCGTTCCTTTAGCAGTGGCGTCGATCCGTTGGCTGAGCTTCCATCCGTTTACAGTCGGCGAGGTTATTGGCGGTATCGGCATCTTTTTGGGCATTGCCGTATGCCTCATCGGACTGCCGTTTGTCATCTCCATCCGGGTCAAATCGAAACGGTTTGCCTTTGAAGATTTGGGGTATTTTGAGAAATATGAAAAGGGGAATCCTAAATGAATAAACAGGACCTGCGGGTCGTGAAGACGCGTAAGAATATTAAGACAGAATTTCTGAAAATGCTGAAGGCAAATAAGGGGGATATTGAGAAGATTTCTGTGACGGCGCTGGCCAAACAGGCGCAGATCAATAAAGGGACTTTCTATCTCCATTATCAGGACATTTATGCACTGTACAACGAAGTGCGGGATGAATTTCTTCAGCAACTAATCGAATCCATGGACTATTTTCCGTACCTGTTTTCAAATCCGGAAGAATTCGTCAACCGGTTTATCTCTACGATTCAGGATAATGTGGAACAGATTGATTTTTTGTGGCCGCACCATGACATGGCTCTTTTTCAGCCGAATTTAAATGATCGGATTCTGGAAAAGATTTATGCCACCTGTCCGATTCAGAAATCGGTAAGAAACGATATGGTCATGGATATCATTTTCAGCAGTACATTTCGGCTCTCTTTCAACTATATGGAAAGAGAGCCGAAAATCACCATGGATGTACTGCTCATGCTCATCCATGCGCTTATTCATTCTGAAGTTTAAGAGAGGTCTCATTCTTGCTGTGCTGGCGCGTATCGACCGGATGGTTTCATTCGGACCAGCGTGACCACGCATATGGTAAATCCGACGATCACTGCCACATAGTCTGCAATGGGCTGTGCATAGATCAGTCTGTTTAATCCGAATAAAGCATTCAGGATGATAATGCACGGGATATAGGCCAGGACCTGTCTGGACAACGTCAGGATCAGGGATCGTCCTGCTTTGCCCATACCTTGCAGACAGCTGGTGGACAGGAAACATAGGCCCACGAATGGTCCGGATGTCTGCAGCGCAACCACCATTCGGATCCCATAGCCGATGACCTCCTCATTGTCAATAAATGCAGTGACTACCGACCGCCGCGCAATGACAATGATGATCGTTAGGATGGTGCCTAGGATCACCGTAGTGATGGCGGTAAACCGGAAAATACTTACCAGCCGCTTCTTGTTGCCGGAAGCGTAGTTGTAGCCGCATAGCGGCTGGATGCCCATACACAGGCCCATCTGGGTAAAGACAACGATCATATTGGTCCGCATGGCTACGTTCATGGCGGCCAGTGGGATATCGCCGTACTGTGTGATGGTGTTGTTCATGATGACCTGGGCAAAGCTCATCAGCAGCTGGTTTAATGAAGCCGGTAATCCGATGCTGAGTACATCAATCGGAATGTGGTCGTGTACAGTGAAGTTCTTAATATTCAACGAAAGTGGTACATGGGACACGTTGAAGTAAATGATATAGTACACAAAGGCGACCATATTTCCAAGTACCGTAGCTGCGGCTGCCCCGGGAACACCCCAGCCAAAGACCAGGATAAAAATCGGGTCCAAAATGATATTGGTGATGGTGCCGGTCAGGTTGCCGACCATGGATGCGGTCGGGGAACCGGACCCACGAAGCAGGTTGGCACAGTTCTGTGAGGATACAATAAATGGGGAACCAATGGTCAGGATCGTCAGGTAAGACCTGGCATATCCGAAATCAGCATCACTGGCGCCGACTAAGTGTAAAACTGGTGTCATAAAAATCAGGATGATAATGGCCAGTATAATGCTGACGCCCATACATCCATAGAAACAGAAAGCGGAAATATGTTTCGCCCGCTCTTCTTTTCCTGCGCCCAGTGCACGGGAGATGGAAGAATTTCCGCCCATGCCGAACAGGCCGCCCATGGCCATAAATACGGTAAAGACGGGCATACAGATTGAGATTGCGGCTACCTGCAGGGCATCGCCTGTCTGGCCAATAAAGAAGGTATCTGCCATGTTGTAGATGACCATGACCAGCGTGGTGACGATGTTCGGGATTGCCATCGTAGCCACTGCTCTGGGAATTGGAGCGCTTTCGAACATTTCCGTTCTCTTATCATTCTGCATAGTATCGTCTCCTTTTTATGTCTTTTCTTTTGGAATTATTTTTTCACTCTGAGACAATAGTATAGGTACATTCAAAATGAAAATCAATGTACAAACTTTTTTCCACAGTTCATTATGCGACAAATCTTTAAAATAGTTGATTATTTCTTGCTCATAATGGAGTAAAGAAATTGTCAGTTGAATAAAAAATAAAAGAAATGAGTATTGGCCCCTTGAGGTATAATAATTTTAGACCCAAAAAAACACCGAAAGGAGAACCAATACTCATGGATATTATAACACTGATTGACGATTATGTTCGAGGTTTATTAGCAGCAGAGGAAAATTTTTTAGAACATCTGGACACTCTTTCTACTTTTGAGGAGACAGTCAGCGATCTGAGCAACCGTACAGCCGCAGAATTCATAGGGTTGGCGCTATCCAGTGCAGACCAGCTGATCAGGGAAAGCGGCATCCGGAAGAAGGAGTTTACTGTTCAGAGAAAAAGAAAGCGGACATTGATCTCCAGTGTGGGAGACATTACCTTTGAGCATACACTTTATAAAGACCAGGATGGGAAGATACGCTGCCTTCTCGATGAGTTGCTGCATCTGCCGGACAGGGAACGCTTCACAGAGGTTGCAGAAGCAAAGGTGCTTAATGAAGCGGAAGTCCATTCTTATCAGCACGCGGCAGAGTCAATCAGGACAAACGACCAGACGATCACAAAGATGACCGTCTTGAATAAGGTACATTCCATAGAGCAGGAGCTTCCTGAGATGGATGGGATCCCGGAAGAGAAAAAGGAATGTGAATACCTGTATATCGAAGCAGATGAGGATCATATCCACCGGCAGAAAGACGGAAGGGAAGAGAAGGGCTGTCATATAGGGAAACTGATCTATCTGTTTGAGGGAAAGAAGGAAATCTGTAACGGCAGACGGGAACTGATCTCCCCGCATTATTTTGGCGGGCTTTATGCCGGGACAAAAACGAATGCTGAGCTCTGGAAATCGGTAGAGGCATACATTGAGGAGCATTATGACCAGGATGTGCTTCAGTGTGTTTATATCAGCAGTGATGGAGGGAACTGGATCCGGGCCGGTGCAGACTATGTATATAAGAGCAAGCTGGTCGTGGATAAGTTTCACCTAATGAAATATATCAACCGTGTAGCACGATGCACATTGGATGATGAACAAACCACCAAGGGACGCTTTTATAAATATATCTATAAGAATAAGCTTCGGGCAGCCAAGAAGCTGCTGACGAGGATCCAGAATCATTGCGATGGGAGCGATCGGGCGGTCGAGGAATGCAGGGCTTATTTCATTGGGAACTGGGAATACATCCAGAGAGCATTCCATGATGAGCATGTACTTGGCTGCAGTACAGAAGGGCATATAAGCAGTGTATACTCAGAACGGATGAGTTCAAGGCCGATGGGCTGGAGTGAGACAGGGACAGACCGGATGTGCAAGCTCAGGTGTTATATCAGGAACTACGGCAGGGGGAAAGTGGTTGACCTGGTGAAATACCGCAGAGAGAAAGAGATGGGAGCAAATCTGGCAACCGGAACAGACGGCATGATAGATGAACCCGTACGAAAGAAATATACAGCTGGTCAGAAGGAAGCGTTCAAATATGCAGAGGCGATGCATGCAACTTTGTCTGATAAGGCTACTGTAAAGAAGATACTGTCGATCCGTGAGCAATTAGGTGACATCTGAAGTTGCATAAAAAAGTGAAGAGTTGTATGATTGGGGAAACAAAGATCTGAAATCAAATATCTCAAAACCAATCTACATTTTCCCAACTGACAATTCCTTTACTTCATCCTTGCTCATTTTATTCCTTGTTTTTGCCCATATGTTGTATTATACTAAAGCTAGGATTCATAATGTAGGGTTAAGAGAGATTTTTTAAGCCCTTCAGTGTGGAAAAATGGAAAGCAATAAGGAGGAAGAAACATGACAAATGATGTATTGGAATGTCTGAAAACCAGACGTAGTATCCGCAAGTATAAAAAGGAACAGATTAAAGAGGAAGAACTGGATGCGATTCTGGATGCAGCTGTATATGCACCTACCGGAGCGGGACGTCAGGCTCCGGTCATCGTGGTAGTGCAGGATAAGGAACTGCGGGATAAGATCTCGAAGATGAATGCCGACGTGGCAGGCATGGAAAATATGGATCCGTTCTATGGTGCGCCCACGGTCGCGATCGTGCTGGCAGATCAGACGGCGGCACCGACCTGGATGGAGGACGCTGCACTGGTGGCAGGGAACATTTTAAATGCGGCTCATTCCGTAGGCGTGGATTCCTGCTATATCTATCGTGCCAAAGAAGTCTTTGCTTCGGAGGAAGGCCAGAAGCTCTTAAAAGACTGGGGCTTAAATGAGAATTATGTAGGCGTTGCGAACTGCATTCTCGGTTATCGGGACTGCGATATGCCGGATCCGGCTCCGCGTAAAGAGAACTATGTCATCCGTAAATAATATGGAAGGAAGGGGATGCGAATGAAGAAGAGTTTGTGTTTGCTGCTGGTGATGCTGTGCAGCGTATCGCTTTTTGCATGCGGTAGTTCTTCCGACGCTTCGACGCAGACGGAGGATGCCGAGGGGACATCAGAAGCGGAGGAGGAAGAGGAAACGTCTTCGGATTCCGAAAGCACGAAGGCCCAGGAGGACTGGTCGGACAGTGAAATCGCATCCTATATGCCCAGACCGGATTCCGAGCACGTGGAAGTGGACCGGGATGAGGACGATTACTTCAGTTTCACGGTAAGTGAAGCTACGCAGTCGGATTTTGAAGATTATATCGGTTCGTGCGAGTACATGGGCTTTACCAAAGATGTGGAGGAGGATGGGAATCATTATGCGGCCTCCCTTGACGGGGGGGATTATGAGATTGACATCACCTACACCGCGTCCACGGAATCCTATGAAGGGTATATTGTACCAAAAAAATAGAAATAAGTAAAAAAAGAGCTTTTAAAAAATTAATGAGTGTGTTATAATCTATTTCGCAAATAATTTTTTACATGAAAGGTTTTAAAGAAAGGTTTTTTAAGAAGTATGGTAACACCCTCAGCGATAGGAATAGAGCTGTCCGTGACGGATAGCTCTATTATTTTAACAAAAGAATTAATTGATCAGTATCTGGTAGAATTACAGGCAAACGGAGGCAAGAAGGAAACGGTTCGGGCGTATGCCCGCAGCCTGGAGAAGCTCTATGCCTTTCTTCCGGAGGATAAGGAGATTACGCAGGACAGTCTGCGCAGCTGGAAAGAAAGTCTCATTGAAGATGGATGTTCGGACAGCACCGTGAATCTGCGGCTGTCTTCCGTCAACAGTCTGATGAAGTACTGCGGTTTTCGGAAATCGTATCTGTCCCACACGCCGGTGGCCAGGAATGCCAAGCTGCCGGAGATGACGAGAGACGAGTATTTGAAATTTCTCGGTTTCATCCGGGAGAATGGGACGGAGCAGGAATATCTTCTGGTGAAGGTATTTGCCCTTTTGGATCTGCACCTGCGTGATCTGTCGCAGGTGACGGTGGAAGCCTGCCGGGAGGGGGTCATCTCCTGCGGCGAAAATAAGTCGATGAAGATCCCCGCCTGTCTGCAGAAAGAGCTTTTAAGTTTTACGGAGCGGCACCAGTTAACTTCCGGACCGGTTTTTGTGACCAAAGGAGGTCATCTGCTGGACCGGTCGAATATTACGCATGCCTTCCATCAGCTGGCGAAGGGATCCGGTATTTCCCCGGAAAAATGCAATCCGAGTGCATTGCATCGGCTGTATGTCCGGACCCAGGATGAGATCACGAAGCAGCTGGAACATCTGCATACGCACGCATACGACAGTCTGCTGGATGCGGAACAGGTGCTGATTGCCTGGCGGGTATAAGGAGAGGACACTTTATTAATTAAGATATTAAATTTGCCGGTTTGACATTTCACCACATAAGATTTATACTGTTAAATGCTTTGTTGTATTAAATATAGAAGAAAAGGAATGAGGAGGTAACAGTTTTATGGAAAGTTTAAGAAAATATGTGGCTGAGGCAATCGGCACATGTGCACTGGTTACTTTTGGCTGCGGCACGGCCTGTGCCGTTGGATGTGACAGTGCAAACGGCAGCGGATATATCCTGACTGCGTTTGCTTTTGGTCTGGTCCTTATGGCCATGGCTTACAGCATTGGCAATATTTCCGGATGCCATGTCAATCCCGCCGTATCCATTGCCATGCTTGTACGGGGACAGCTTTCTGTTGTGGATTTCATCGGTTATGTGGTTTCCCAGTGCATTGGCGCTGCGATCGGCTGTGCAATCTTAGGTGTGGTCTTCGGATTTGACTGCGGATTTGGTGCAAACCAGATTCAGGCCGGATGGGAGAACGGTTCTGTGGGAGCAGCCCTGTTGGTCGAGATCGTGCTGACCTTTGTCTTTGTGCTTGCCATCCTTGGTGTGACGAGCAGAGTCGGTTTCAGCGGCATCGCCGGTGTTGTGATCGGCCTGTCCCTGACGCTGGTTCACATTTTAGGCATTGCTTTAACCGGCACATCCGTAAACCCCGCAAGAAGCTTGATGCCCGCAATCTTTGCCGGCGGCGAAGCGCTTGCTCAGGTATGGATCTTTATCGTAGGCCCGTTGGTCGGTGGTGTGTTAGCTGCACTGATTTATACCGCATTAGACGGTTCGGCAGCAGAGGCAGACTGATCCAGGACGGTCAGATACAAGAATAAGAATTTTCTATAAGGCAGCTGATCCGTTCAGCTGCCTTTCTTATCCGTTTTTTTTCTATTGACTTCCCCTTTGAATTCACGCTATAATATTTTCAAGGTTCTTTTCGTTTTATCCTGCGTATCTAAACATATCTGTATGAAAATTTTTCTCTATGCGTTTCCCCGTCTTTTGTGGTCAGCGGCATTTCTTACCGTCCTGATCCGGATCGCACTCTCAGACATTCGGCAGCAGATCATTTCGAACCGGCATCTGATCATGATGGCGGGATTAGGCGTGCTCTCGCTTTTTATCTTCCGGGAGATTTCCATTCCCGGACGGATCATCGGGGCTCTTCTTGTCAGCGGGGCGCTCTTTGCGATCGCGATCTTTTTTCCGGGCAGCATCGGAGGCGGAGATATCAAGCTGATGGCGGTCGGCGGCTTTGTCCTCGGCTGGCAGACGCTTCTGATTGTCTTTGTGCTGGGTATGCTGGCGGCGGGCGGATACTGCCTGTTCCAGGTCTCGGTAAAGAAGGTGGAACTGTCTTCCTCGATCGCGCTGGGGCCTTTCCTGTGCGGAAGCATGGCCCTCTACTCGGTCTGGCAGATGGTGGCAAGCATCCTGATGATGGGCGCGTTGGCCTCGCTGCTTCGATGGTTCTAAATATATGACATTTGAAGGAATATCAGTCTATAATATGAAAATATCGGAATATTCTTTCATTTATGTGAAAAAAGTGGTATAATACAACTGAGAGAGGGATTATCTTTTTGTAGTAAACGCGTCTTGAACAGTCCTTTTACGGTGAAATGATATACCTGCTACCGGAGAGGGAGGTCGTTATGTTTAAGATTGGTGACTATGTTGCTCATTATAAGGAAGGCGTTTGTGAGGTAACCAATGTTGGAAAACTGAACCTTAGCTGTTCAGATAAGGAAAAAGACTACTACACTTTGAAACCGATTTATGATACAGGCGGTGTCCTGTATACACCTGTAGACAGTATGAAAAAACAGGTGCGGGAGATCATTACGGCGAAAGAAGCTAAGGATCTGATCAAAGGAATGCCCGAGATCAGTACGATCCGGGTTTCCGATGAGAAAAGACGTGAAGGATACTACAGAGAGGCGCTTTTGAAAAATGATTGCAGGGAGTGGGTCGCGATTATCAAGACTTCCTACCAGCGGAAAATGAAAAGGCTAGCCAGCGGAAAGAAAGCTATTAATGTGGACGACAGATACCTGGGGATGGCCGAACGTTTCCTGTATGGGGAACTGGCCGTTGCCCTTCAGATGTCAAGAGAAGAGGTAAGAACACTGATCCTCGAGAGACTGCAGGGTGAGGTGGCTGCGAATTCCTGAAATTACGTTAATCGTCCTTCCATCTCCGTTCTTCGCCATCATGGATGAAGATTCTACCCGATCTTCCAGAGAGACTTAAAAAGTAACCATTTATTCGTATCATCATCTGTAACAATTGCAGAGTACCAAGTTTCATTCTCCGGAGAACGTGTGTAGACGTCAACTTTCCGCGCTGCCCGGTTTACGAGGCTGATATGGCTGCCTGAAGATTATGATCCCAGGGACTACCTTTTTTGGATGAGATCAGTGCACAGTCTTGAAGGACGGAGAGATCCCTTTCTTAAAAATGAAAAAGTGTGTGAGAGGAAATTTGCCCCGGTTTATCATCGGCGAGAGCGGTTGACAAGCCGGGGCAAATTGAGTATCATATACTTTATTGAGTAGACGCATTAATGTGCAAAAGGAGATGGAACCAGATGCCGATTACAGAATATTTGGAGAAAAACAGCCGTATCTACGGCGACGAAGTTGCGCTGGTAGAGATCAATCCGGAAATGCCGGAGACGAGAAAAGTGACGTGGAAAGAGTATGAGCTGATCGAGCCCAGTACCGCGCCGTATTATCGAAGAGAGATCACCTGGAGCGTGTTCAACGAGAAGGCGAACCGGGTGGCCAACATGCTGCTGGAGAGAGGCGTGCAGAAAGGAGATAAAGTAGGCATTCTGCTGATGAACTGCCTGGAATGGCTGCCGATCTATTTCGGTGTGTTAAAAAGCGGTGCGCTGGCGGTACCTTTAAATTTCCGTTATTCTGCGGAGGAGATTAAATACTGCGTGGAGCTGGCGGAGATCGACGTCCTCTTCTTCGGGCCGGAATTCATCGGCCGTGTGGAGGACATCGCAGATGATATAAGCAAAGGAAGACTGCTGTACTTTGTGGGCGACGGATGCCCCAGTTTTGCGGAGGATTATACCGCCCATGTGGCCAATTGTTCCAGCCAGCCGCCGAAGGTGGACATCACCGATGACGATTACGCGGCCATTTATTTTTCCTCCGGGACGACCGGATTTCCCAAGGCTATCCTGCATAAGCATTCCGCTCTCATGCATGCGGCCAGGGTAGAGCAGCAGCACCATGGGCAAACCCATGATGATGTGTTCTTATGCATTCCGCCCCTGTACCATACCGGTGCCAAGATGCACTGGCTGGGGAGCTTAATCAGCGGCGGCCGGGCCGTCCTTTTAAAAGGAAATTCCCCGACCTCGATCTTAAGAGCGGTCTCCGAAGAACAGTGCACGATCGTCTGGCTGTTAGTTCCGTGGGCGCAGGATCTGCTGCTGGCCCTGGATAACGGCGACGTAAAACTGGAAGACTACAAACTGGATCAGTGGCGCCTCATGCACATCGGCGCACAGCCCGTGCCCCGCAGTCTGATCAAACACTGGAAAGAATACTTCCCCCATCATCAGTACGATACCAATTACGGGTTAAGCGAGTCCATCGGCCCCGGCTGCGTACATCTGGGGGTTGAGAATATTGACAAAGTCGGTGCCATTGGAATTCCCGGATATGGCTGGGAAGCCAAGATCATCGACGAGAACGGCGACCCGGTCGCACAGGGCGAGACCGGAGAACTGGCCGTCAAAGGCCCCGGCGTCATGGTCGGGTACTACAATGACGAGAAAGCTACCGAAGAAGTCTTAAAAGACGGATGGCTTCTGACCGGCGATATGGCCACGCAGGATGAAGACGGATTCTATTTCCTGGTTGACCGGAAGAAAGATGTTGTCATCAGCGGCGGAGAAAATATCTACCCCGTCCAGATCGAAGACTTCCTTCGGACCAATGATAAGATCTTGGATGTAGCCGTCATCGGCGTGCCGGACGAACGGCTGGGCGAAATCTCTGCAGCCGTCATCCAGCTCAAACCAGGCGTCGAATGCACTGAAGAAGAAATCAATGAATTCTGCCGCGAACTGCCCCGGTATAAACGTCCCCGGAAGATCATCTTCGCAGACGTACCGAGGAACGCCACCGGCAAGATCGAAAAGCCCAAATTAAGAGAAAAATACGGCAAAGCCAATCTGGTAGAGTCCGAGAACTTAAGTTAAATTAGTGCAGCGATGGAAAAAGCGGAAGTGGAAGTGGAAACAGAGGAAGAGCGCCGGGATGATTTTACGAAGGGAAGCATCTCCAAAAAGCTCGTAAAGTTTATGCTGCCGGTGCTGGGAGCGCTTGTGCTGCAGGCGATGTATGGTGCGGTGGATATTCTGGTGGTGGGTCGTTTTGGCACGACGGCCGGCATTTCCGGTGTTTCTACGGGCAGCAATATCGTCAATGTGGTGGTCTTTACGATCACCAGTCTTTCGATGGGCATCACGGTGCTGATCGGCCAGTATCTGGGGGAGAAGAAGGAGAGCCGGGTCGGCAGGGTGATCGGCGGGGCCATCTGTTTTTTCCTGCTCGTCGCAGCGGTGCTGATGTTTATCATGCTGGTGTTCACCCGGCCCATCGCGGTGCTGATGCGCTCGCCGGAGGAAGCGGTGGAGCTGACGATGACGTATGTAAGGATCTGCGGCGGCGGTATCGTTTTTATCATCGCGTATAATGTGATCAGCAGTGTGTTTCGGGGGCTTGGAAATTCCAGACTGCCGCTGGTTTTTGTGGCCATCGCCTGTGTGGTCAATATTCTGGGGGATCTGATTTTCGTGGGAGTATTCCACTGGAATGTGACGGGGGCCGCTCTGGCCACAGTCAGTGCGCAGGCGGTCAGTGTTCTGCTTTCTCTCGTGATCTTAAGCAGGCAGAAGCTGCCGTTTCATATGCATCGCTCGGATATTTGTCTGAATGCGGAGATCGGTCGTTTCCTGAAGCTGGGCGCGCCGATTGCATTTCAGGAGATCATGACGCAGTTTTCTTTTCTGGCGTTATGTGCATTTATTAACCG
>Ga0192245_10189_pt1 | contig 31134 bp, 24 predicted proteins | sample Koala_Koa27_M3_FD_131238 | JGI IMG/M metagenome (GOLD analysis project Ga0192245, IMG submission 131238) | Enriched cells from koala feces incubated with labeled cellulose particles, San Francisco Zoo, California, United States - Koala_Koa2-7_M3 ...
GACAGGTCGCCGCCGTGTGCTTGAAGGCCGTGCCGATTTGTACGACCCGCAAGGTTATTCGCTGACTGTGACCGATTCTTATGTTACGTCTGAAAAATAAATCCCTTTCCATGAAGCTGAACTCTCTTCTTCCTGCCATAGCCCTTTGCCTGCTGTGTGTAGCCGGTAATGCTGGGGCACAAGTTTTGCAACAACCCACTGATACGGTGCGCCGCGGCGTCGTCCACCGGCTGGGCGTAGACGTGCGTCCGGGTTACGTGTTTCCCACCCGCAGTTTCTTCGAGGGAAACAATGCCGCCGGCAAGCCCATAAACACGGCATTGGGTGTCCATTTGAAGTATGCTTTCCAGTTCTCTCCCGATTCCCGTCTGGGACGCCTTTATCCGCATGCCTACCAGGGCATCGGTGTGGCCTACAACAGCTTTTTCAATTCGGCCGAAGTTGGTAATCCCGTGGCTCTGTATGCTTTTCAGGGAGCGCGTATCGCCCGCCTGACTCCTTCGCTGACATTGGATTATGAGTGGAACTTCGGCGCTTCCTTCGGCTGGAAAAAGTACGACGAAGAGACCAATTCCTATAACATCGTGGTAGGCTCGCCCATCAATGCCTATATCAATGCGGGCTTTTTCCTGAACTGGCAGATGGCTCCGCAGTGGCAACTGACCGCCGGTGTAGATTTGACCCATTACTCCAACGGCAATACGCACTATCCCAACTCGGGTGTCAACACCGTAGGTGCCCGCATCGGCGTGGTGCGTACCTTTGGCGACGAACCGGCCGGAAGAGTGACGGCGCAACAACAAACGGTGGGTGATGCTGGAATCCGCGGCCGTTTGGGTTATGACTTGGTGTTCTATGGTTCTACCCGCAAGCGCGGTATCTTTTGGGACGACCATGCCGAACTGATTCCCGGTTCGTTTGCCGTGCTTGGATTGAATTTCAATCCCATGTACGTGGTGAACCAGTACTTCCGTGCGGGTGCATCGCTTGATGCGCAATACGACGAAAGCGCCAATTTGAGGGAACATTGGGTAGAGGGTACTTCCGGTGATGGCATTAAGTTCTATCGTCCGCCTTTCCGCGAGCGGTTTGCGGTTGGCCTGTCGCTCCGTGCCGAACTGAACATGCCCATTTTTTCGGTGAATATTGGTGTAGGGCATAACCTTGTCCAGCAAGGTGAAGATACCCGTGGTTTCTACCAGGTACTTGCGCTCAAGACCTTTGTTACCCGTCGCCTCTTCCTGCATGTGGGCTATCAGCTGAGCAATTTCAAAGACCCCAATAACCTGATGCTGGGCTTGGGCTGGCGTTTCGGGAAGTAAATGGGAGAACATAAAAAGTATTCACCACAGATTACGCAGATTCATACAGATATGCTCTCCAATGGCAGATAACCAAACCGCATAATCTGTGTGAATCTGTGTAATCTGTGGTGAAACCTGTTTTGCCCCCTTCCTCATAGAATACGGCAGTATGAGCACTTCTTTCTGTGTGGATTGGGCTTCTGTTAGCCCCAAAGCAACCGGTTTGAAAAGCCCCAAAAGGGGTATTTCAGCCATAACTGTTTTCCTTCATGCAGTTTCATTTTCCGGATAAACACGTAGTCGATGGCAGGGCGGTAAAGCAGGAAAAACACAAGCAACGCCTGAATTCCTTCTTTCTTGTAATACCCCCAATAAAGCAAAAAGGCAATGCCCAGTAACAGGAAAAAGCAATATAAAATCCGCATCATGCTATGGTGAATTATAAATATATTTATATGTTATATATCATTACGCGTTGTGTATCGCACACACCGCAGCCACAACTGTGACAGTTATAAAGATTACGGTGTTTTCATAATGGTAGTTGTTAATTAAAGTAGAACCATATCAGATTGTATGAACTGTTATAATTTTCGTATGGCTGATAATATATCAAATTGTTTAAGTCGAAGATGGGGTCGAAGAATGCAACTCCTTCCACATCTTGTAACTTTAAGAATTGTCCTTCTATTTTAAAAGTAAACTGTTCGTTTTTCTTGGGATTGAGAATTTCACAACGCGTTGGTTTATCCCATGAATCCACCAATGCCTGTATTTCCTTTCCTACAATTTCACCAGGATTCAGTTCTTCTTCTTTTTCGCATCCTGTAGTTCAGGGTTGCCATACTCATCCAGTTGGGGTACGGGAACCACGGGCATCTCGGTACCAAACATCTGGAACAACGACGTGTCGATGCCGGGCCACCATTGGTCGCCCCCTGCAAAAGTAAAACTCCTTTTGGCAAATTCGTAAGGATGAAGTTCATAATGCCAAGGCTCGTCCGTAGCATTGAAAGGAGCTGTTTTAAATTTTCTTACAATCGAACTGTCCTGCATGGTGTACCAGGAGTCCAGCGAATAGACGATGCTGTCCAGTTGATAGCGGGGAGAAGGCTCAAGGAGTACCTTTATCTCACGGTAATCGTAGTCGTTGCCTACACCGAGAGCCAGACGGCAGGCATCCAGTCCGATGTTTTCCGCGTCCGCAAGACGCAGCTCTTCCGCCCCCGTACGCTCCAGCGTAAGCGTAAGTTTCGGATGACGGACTACGAACGTCTGCTGTCCAAGGGGGTTCCAACTAAGTAAAACATTCGACTGGCACAGGCTACCGTCGGGAAGATAAATATCGCCTGAGATTTCTTCATAGTAGATATCACCATAAGGGTCATTCATCTCCAAATAGAGACCCCGTACGTCCCAATTGTCGCTTTTAAAGCGGATGGTGGAGGATGTACCGTCGGCTGCCATGTTCAACTCGTAGGTCGAAGGAGCAAAGTCGTCAATAAACACGTCGTTATTGCAACCGCACAGGACAACCGTCAGCGAACAGATATAGAATAAAGAATAGAAAAGCTTCTTCATCGTATTTTACCGTTTGTTTGATTGAATCACAAAGGAATGAATAAAAAATCGTTTCGCCAACAGTTAACATGAAGAATAAACATATGTTTAGAATGCCTTATACCTCAGCCTTCAACGGTTTGGGCAAAACACCGGTAAAGGTTGTAAAGAAAACGGCTCAAACGAAATTGCCCCGGCAACGGATTTCGCATCACGCTACCGGGGCAACCTCTTATAGAGCCCTGTGTTTGTGTCCGGTTATTTCTTTACGGCATGCATTACGGCATGAGACGGGTCGGTCATGTCAACCGTAATCACATAAGTCGCACCTACCTCAAGGGTAACACCTTCTTGCAAGCGGATATTACCATCGTCATTGGGACCCGGATTAACCATAAACAACTTGCTATCAGAAGTCATACGGTCACTCTTATACTCGTTGTCCCATCCCTTACTACCATAAAACTTGAAGTTTACGGCATCGGCATTTACTTGTTCGCCAGCAACAACAGTTACCTGGTACTTCTTGGCCTCTACCGGTGCCATGGTCAGTGCAGCTTCAGGAGTCCATCCCGGTGCATTTGCCACTGTCGGTTTTCCGATTGATTCGCCGATGATGTAAACCACACCTGTACCGTCTTTCTGTAAAGTAGCATCAGACATGGCAGCATCGAGAACCTCAACCTTGAAGTATTCCTTCTGAGTATCGGCAATGATACGATAGTTGCCGCTGATAGGAGCAAAGGTCAGCGATCCGTCTTCGGCTTTTGTGAAGAAGTCAGGATCGATGTAGTAGTTTTCGTATCCCGGAACCCCTTCGAAGACAATGGCTTCGCCATGTTCAAGCGCTGTTTCCAGTTTCAATGTATTGGCATCTACCTGGGCAAATTCTTCTCCATTCATCTTCATCGAGATGAAAGGCGAACCTACATAAGTCAGCGTATTGAAGGTTACTTCGTATGTACCGGCCTGCAATCCTGAGAAAGGAATGTTGCTGGTTGTTCCTTCGGTAATAGTACCGTCGGTAGAATAACCGAACGTGATTTCATTGCCGTTGGCACCGTAAGCAGGAGCCTTGATGTAGGCATTCAGCTTTTGCGGGAATTCGGCCGTTACGGCATACTGGTTCTCAGCGGTGCGGGGCATGTTGTATTCCTTGCCGTCTTCAGTTACCAGCACCAGGTGGTCGAACTGGGGACGAGAGCAGTTTACATTCACCGTCTGCTCGGTGATGGTGAAGTTAATGTTCTGCAAGATGTATTTCAACGTAGCTGTTCCGTTGGGAATATCCTTGTAGAAGGGTACGAATATCTTTCCGGTATAGTCTTCACCGCTTACCTTGGTACGGATTACGGTTTCCGACACCTGTTCCTCACCAAAATAGAGCTGTGCCTTGAGGGTAGAGAGCGGTACCTGTACGTCCGAAGCATTCACGGTAAATGCCAGGCTGTCGCCAAAGTAAGCGTTCGTAATCTCGGTCTTCACGTCCATTACGGGATTGCCGGGCACCGGGTCGTCGTCCTTACAGGAATTCATGAACAGCAATCCTGCCATTGCGGCAAACAAATATATTCTTTTCATGGTTCTGAATCGTTATTTTTAAATGTTATGGTTTTCATTTTTTCCAACGGTAAGACACCACCGAATTGGCCGGTACTTCGTAAGTGAAGTGGTGCGTGCCGTCGTCAATTGTAATTCCCTTGGCTTCCGACTTGCCGTTGCTCAACACAAGGGCATAGGTGCCATCGGTGTTCTCAAAAGCTGCATACGACACATTGCTGTCCGTATAGCCCGAAGTGGCGATGCGCGTGGCACCCGGCTTTACAACCGATGCCATGTGGGCAATGATGTAGTAGTGCGAGTTGCGGGTAATGGTTTCGTAGTTGCTATTGCCCACATCCACGGCACCGTAGCAGGTGGCACAGGCACCGGGGCCTCCGTGGGGGCCTTGGTCGCTGTCCAGCATCAGGTTCCATACGATGACGGCCTTGCACCAGTTGTTCACCGTACCCAGCGTCACTTCCTCCATGTCGCGGGTGAGGGTAGCCGCAAGGTTGCGTCCGTCGTTCCACTCGCCGATGGAGGTCTCGGTAAAGATAAGTTCCATGTCCGAAGCCTTCTCGTGCACGTCGAGCAGTTCGCTACGGTTGCCCCCGTAGTTGTGGAAGGCTGTACCGGCAAAGTATTTCTTGGCGTCGGCATCGGCAAAGACCTTCAGGGAGTAGTCCTCCTGGTCGGCCAGGTTGTCGTAGTTGTAGTTATGGTCGAACGCATAGATTTTCACTTCCGGGAACTTGGCCTTCAAAGCCGGGCCGAGGGCGGTCTTCACAAAGTCGCGTTGCTCTTCCCAACCCATGTAGAGGGAAGCGGAGTTGCCACGGTTCAACGGCTCGTTCTGCACGGTGATGGCGTTTACCGTCACACCGGCCTGCTTGAAGGCATCCAGCCATTTCACGAAATAAGTGGCATAATCCTGGTAGTAATCGGGGTTGAGCTGTCCGCCCGTCCACGAGTTGTAGGGTTCTTTGCTGGTAAGGTCTTTCACCTTCATCCATTTGGGGCAAGTCCACGGCGAAGCGATAATCTTCAGGTCGGGATTGATGGCCAGGATTTCCTTCAGCGTCGGAATCACATACTCGGTTTCTTCCGTAGTCAGGGCAAAGTTCTCAATGCCTTTGGTATCGCAACAGGTATAGTCGCTCAACGAGAAATCGGAGCAACCGATGGACACACGCACGTAGCTGAACCCGTATTTCGAGGGCGAGAAGGTTTCTTCGAGGAAGGCCTTGCGCTTGTCCTCGGGCATCAGCGAGAGGTTCAAACTGGTAGAGCCGGTGATGGCGGCGCCAAAACCGTCCATCGTCTGGTAGCGGGTGGCCGCATCCAGGCGGATGGTAGTGGGCGACATGTTGTCCTTGTCGCTGAATCCAACAGCCTGAGCCGTCAGGTCGTAGGCACGGTTGGAGGTGGTGACATACATGCTGACATCGCCCGTAGGGTTTTCGGCAGGAGGTGTCACCTCTCCGCCCTTGTCGTCCGACGAATCGCTGCACGACATACACGCCGAAAGGGACGTGCATGCGAGCATTAACAATAGTTTCTTTATATGTATCATGGTTCTGTCTTTTAAAAAGTGAATCAGATGCTATTTCAGTAGCAAAGCATCGTGGCTACCTGTCCGGTCTCTGCACAAGATGGCATCTTATGCATCACAACATGGCATCTTGTGCATCCAAAGATGGCATCTTGTGCAGGGAAGGATTAGTAACCGGGGTTCTGTACAAGGTTCTCGTTGCTGTCGAGTACCGTCTGCGGAATGGGCAGCAGGTAAGAGTTGCTGTTGTAGGCATTCACGTTGGCGGCGCGTCCTTCATCCTTCAGGTTGTTCATCACGCTTTCCACCTCGCCCCAGCGGCAGAGGTCGTACCAGCGCTGTCCCTCGAGAGCCAGCTCCAGACGGCGTTCCAGTTTGTAGGCCTCCCACAAGGCGCTTTCGCTGGAACGTACAGACTCGGCAAGCGGTTTCAGTCCGGCACGTGTGCGGACCTCGTCGATGATGTCGGCTGCGGCACCCAGGTCTTTGTTCTCACCGAGCAGATAGGCTTCGGCCTTCAGCAACAGGATGTCGGCATAACGCAGGTAAATCATGCTGGTGGCACCTGAACGGCACTTGTAGGCAAAGGCGTAACGGCTCGACGGATAATAGTTGCTCCACGTGCATTCGTACCATACCACCGTCTCGTTGTAGCGCTCGGTGTCGCCGGCTTTTTCAAAAGCAGCCACCAGGTCGCGCGAGGGAGTAATCCACTTGGCCCACGAGAAGTTGTAGTTCCAGTCCAGCAGGTCACGTCCGTACATCCAGGCCATCCAGTTGCCGCCCGAAGCGGGGAAGTGTGCTCCCAGGATTTCCTCGCGGGTGTTGCGCATCTTCATGTCGGTAACCGCCTCGTTCATGCCGAACAGGTCGGAGAAGCTATCGGCCAGGCCGTATCCGTGAGCCTTCAGCTCGTCGCAATACTGGATGACCTTGCTGTAATCCTGCATTGGTTTCTCGGCATATATCTTGGCCAGCAGGGCACGTGCCACGTCGTTGGAGAACAGCGTCTTGTCGGCCGCATCGGTGTCGGGGGCATAGGTCACGGCATAGAGCAAGTCTTCCTCAATCTTCTCGTATGCTTCCTGCTGTGTGTTCTGGGGCGGGAAGTATTCGGGGTAAACCTCCTCGATGTTGTCGGCCGTGATGTCGGGCGGCAACGTGAGGTTCAAGGGAATGTTGCCCCACATGCGTGTCATTTCAAACCAGATGAAAGCACGGAATATCATGGCCTGCGCCTTGATACTGCTACGCTCGGCTTCGGTGAAAGAAGCATCGGGCACCGGGTCTACGTTGTTGATGATGCGGGTAGCCTGCGTGGCATCGGCCATGAAGCGATCCCAGTCGCGCACGATGTTAGGATTGTTGGCGTCGATGGAGTTGTTCTCGTAGTTAATGACGCCACCGTCCGTAGAACCGCCATAAGCGTTGTCCGAATGGCTGTCGCCAATGAGCAGTTGATCCATGTACCAATGCTCCATACGGCTTCTAATCAGTTGGTAAAGTGCCTGCAAGGCTGATTCCACATCGGCTTTCGTAGCAAATTCCACGCGTTCTTCCTCGTCGTCCTGGATGCCTTCGGTGAGGTCGGAATAGGAGGCCAGAGGGTCGTAGTCCAGGCTACAGGCGGAGAAATTAAACAGCCCAGCTGTCAGCAATCCGCCCAAAAGATAGTATTTATAATTGCTAAGTTTCATAACTTTCCGGTATTTTAGAATTCAAGATTAATGCCAAATACAAAGGAGCGGCACTGCGGATAGGTACCCCAGTCGATGCCTTGCACGGCACCGTTGTTGCCCCACTGGTTTACTTCGGGATCCATGCCGCTATAGCCGGTCCACGTCAACAGGTTGGTTGCCGTGAAGTAAGGTTGCAGGCGGCTTACGCCCCACTTCTTGAGCAGCGGGCCCTTCACGTCGTAAGAAAGGGTAAGGTCTTTCAGACGCAGGTAGCTGCCGTCTTCTACAAAGTAGGTTGAGTTATGCATCGTGTAGTTGGCACGGGGCACGTCGGTAATCTGGCCGGGAATGCGCCAACGATCCAGCACGCGGGTACTCTGGTTCTTGCCATCATACATACCCTCGGTTTCCATACGCGAAGCGTTGAAAACGTCGTTTCCATAAGAACCCTGGATGAAGACACTCAGCGTGAAGTTCTTGTACGAGAATGTGTTGGTCATACCGTAGGTGAACTTGGGGTTCGGGTCGCCGATGTAAGTACGGTCGGAAGTAGAAACGACACCGTCGCCGTTGAGGTCGCGGTACATCAAATCACCGGTCTCGGGGTCTACACCGTCGCAGATGTAGCCATAGAAGCCGCCTAGAGGACGTCCCGGCTCGTTGCGTACGATGTACTCGGTGATGCGTTCGCTGGCTGTTGCAGCATAATAAACCTTCTGCAGGTTCAGGCTCTCAAGCTTGTTCTTATTGAAGGAGATGTTCAGGTCGGTATCCCATCCGAATGCACCCACAAAGTTCTTGGAATTGATGGCAAACTCGAAACCTTTGTTCACCATCGTACCTTCGTTACGGGCAATGGAACTGGCGATGGCCGAACCGGAAGGCAGAGATACGTTCATCAACATGTCGGTAGTACGTTTGTAATACCAGTCCATCGTCACGTTCAAGCGGCTGTTGAAGGCCGTGAAGTCCAGACCGACGTTGGTTTGTGTAGTGGTTTCCCACGTCAAGTCCTGTGTACGCAGGTTTGAAGGGCTGATGGTAGGTACGGCATTGGCATTGCCTTCTTCGTACCAGGGGATGCGGCTGATGTTGTACAGCTGCAAGTAAGCATAGTCGCCCAGACCTGACTGGTTACCGGTCTGTCCCCAACCGGCACGAATCTTCAGGTCGTCCAGCCATTCGCGGGTGCCTTCCATAAACTTCTCCGAAGAAATGCGCCAAGCAGCCGAGAACGAGGGGAATACGCCCCAACGGTGGTCGGGATGCAGACGCGAAGAACCATCGGCACGTACATTGGCCGTAACGAGGTACTTGCTGTCGAAGTTGTAGGACACACGACCGAAGTATGACATGATGCCCCACTCGGATGCACTCGAACCGGCACCGTTCAAGCCAATCATGTTGGCGGCATTCAGCGTCTGAATCAAGCCGTTCCGGTAATGAGAACCGCTGATGTAGTTGTTGCGGTAGTCCGAGTCCGTCCACGAAGAACCCAGCATCACATTCAGGCCATGTTTCTGCTTGAAGTGCTTGTCGTATGTCAACACATCATCAAAGGTCAGCACCGTGTTCTGGTTACGGTTGTCCGAACCTTCACCGTACTGGTCACGGCCATGCTGCGTCTTTTCCGGGTCGAGGAAGGTGGTAGAGATGGCATTGCGACGGTCGATGGAGAACGTGGTCTTGAAAATCAGTTCCTCGGGAATGAACGTAAACAAAGCGCTTCCCGATGCAACCAGACGGTTCTCGCGGTCGCGGTCATAGCGGCGGCGTTCCAGGTTTTCCAGCGGACTGGTGATGTTGGCACCGTAAAAGTTATTATAGTAACGATCAGGATTTTCCGGGTCCATGATGGGCGCATACTTCGGTGTATTGATTACCGACAGCACCGTACCGCCACGATTGGCACCCGTACCCATTTCGCCGGCACCGTTGCTGGTGTAGTCCGAATAGGCGATGTTGGCCGAAATGCGAAGCCACTTACGCACGTCGTTATCAATGTTTGCGCGGAAGTTATAACGGCGGAAGAAGGCCGTTTCCAGCACACCTTTCTCGTTCTGATAACCGGCCGAAAGGAAGTAGCGCAGCTTATCATTCCCGTCGGATACGGAAACCTGGTAGTTCTGCGTATTACCGGTGGTATAGGTTTCGTCCCACCAGTCGGTCTGGTCGGTCAGCCCGTCGGGCAGGGTGATAAGACCGATTTCGTCCATCAGCTCCTTGTACTGGGCCGTGTTGAGCGATTCAATCTTATTGGCCACCTGGGTGAAACCGGCCTGAATGGTCAGTGCCACTTTGGCATTGCCGGCCTGTCCGGCCTTTGTTGTAATCAGCACAACACCGTTGGCGGCACGCGAACCGTAGATGGCTGCCGAAGAGGCATCCTTCAGAATCTGCATGCTGGCAATGTCGTTGGGCGAAAGGAACTTGATGTTGTCCACAGGTACACCGTCCACTACATAGAGCGGGTCGTTGCTACCGTTGAACGAAGTAGTACCGCGCACGCGGATAGACATGTCACCACCCGGTTGTCCGGTGGGCTGGATTACCGATACACCGGCAGCCTTACCCTGCATGGCCTGCGCGGCCGAAAGGATGGGGCGTTGCTGAAGGTCGTCGGTCGATACAGTAGATACGGCCGTAGTCACGTCTTTACGTTTCACCGAACCGTAACCGATTACCACTACCTCTTCAAGCACTTCGTTGTCTTCCTGCAACGTAAGGTTCATTGAAGCAGTAGCCTTCACTTCCTGGGTCTTATACCCGATGTAAGAAATGATAAGAGTAGCTTGGGGCTCGACTTCCAGTGTAAAGTTACCGTCGATGTCGGTAATGGTACCGTTCGTGGTTCCTTTTTCCTGGATACTGGCGCCAATGACAGCCTCACTGGCAGCGTCAACTACACGCCCCTTTACTGAAAGTTTTTGGGCAAAAGCACTTAGGGATACAAACATTACCAGCAGAAGAGCCGATAACCGGAACATACCCCGACAGAAAAATCTTTTGTTTTCCATGCGTTTGAAATAATTAAAGGTTAAAAAATACGGTTTCATACACTTGCCTCATCGTCCGTTTGATAAGGCTTGGCAAAATTATTTAAAAAGGATACCGAAAAACCGTCAAACAAAGTTTAAGTGGACTTGTGTTTTAGATAACGCATTAGTATACAAACAAATGTAATTCCTGCTGAGAAGCAAAAAAGTGGATGGAACAAGAAGGAAATACAGCCTTTTAAGGCATAAAAAAGGTGGAAACCCACCTTATGAGAGAAACGGAATCAACTGATATGCATCACCAGCTCCTCAAAATCTTCGCGCGAGACTTGTGCCTTGTTCTTCACCTTGGCGCGATAGTTGTAAATGGTATTGACCGAATAATGCAGAAACTCGGCAATCTGCGAACTGTCCGTAATGCCTAGACGGATAAGGGCGAAAATACGAAGCTCGGTATTGAGCTGGCTGCTGTTTTTCAATACTATCTGTTCGTCGGGGCGCAACAGTTCATTGAATTTCTTTACGAAATCGGGGAAAATGTGAAGGAATACCGAGTCAAAATTGGCATACAGTTCTTCGAGTGCCTCCTCGCGCACGGAATCGGAACGCGATATCTTGAGCAATTCGCCCACTTGGTTGGAGGTTATTTTCTTGTTCACCATGCGCCGGTAGGCATCCAGACGGTCTACATAGGTGGAACAGAGTTTAATGAAACGCGCAATGTATCCTTCCTTGATGGCATTGGCCTCGGTCAGCTTCATGTTGGCCGACTGGAGGTTGTCATTCATATGCTTCAGCTCTTCGTTCAATTCTTTCAAACGATTGTTTGCATCCAGCAGGTCGCGGCGCGCGGCAGCCAACCGTTTCATCTGCCGCCAGATGTAGAACAGGGCCAGCAGCAGCAACAGCGAAAGTACGGAGACACCTCCCATATAAAGTTGCAACTTGAAGTTGCGCTGTTTCAACATCAGCTGATAAGTGCTTTCAATCAACGAAAGTTCTTCCACACTCTGCCAGGCACGGAGGCGGGCATTGTAGAATTCGGTTTCGCTCCACGAAAAGTCCATGTAGCGGTAGGCACGTTCAAGGTCTCCCCGGTTGAACAGTGCCTGTGCCAGCATCCAGAGCGAAGCGTGGTCTTTTACTGCCGAACGGATATCGGCTATGGACGACGCTGCCAGACAAGCCATGTAACGGTCTTCATTGCCTGCTTCACGGTATATCAAAGCACGTCCGTACATCACCACGGCATAACTGCGCGTCGCAGACCGGGTACGCGCCAAGCGTTCGTCGTTGATTCTTAACGCATCGGACACACGCCCCGAATCGCGCAATGCCGTTTCGCGCATGCTAAGATAAAGTTCGGAATGGACATCGGCAATCTGGTAAATGGAATCTTTGTAAAGCCGGGCCTTCTGTTCATAACGCTCGCCATTCCGGCGGTCTTGCGTATAAAAGCCCAACTCGCCGTAAGCATGGTCGCAAGCCACATAATAGTCCGTAAGCTGCACACGCGAAAGGGCAGCACGGTTTACTTCACGCAGCACATCCACCGCCTCAATATACATGCCTGCCGACGAAAGCAGGTATGACAGGGCTATACGACTGTCGGCTGCCCAGTCCTGCCTTTCCATACGGTCGGCCAATCCGATGTTACGGTTCAGATAAGAGATGGCCGAATCGCAGACATACGCCTTGTAGACTTCATACAAGGCATTGTTCAACCGGTAACGGTTTTCATCGGATACTGTTCCGGTTTGCAGGCACTTCTTCAGGCTATCTATCTGGTATTCGTGACGTCCGGCATATACATGATGGGTTGCAATTGTCTTGTCCAACACCTGCAACAACGAATCAAGTTCGGCAGCCTGTACCACCAACGGGCACAGACACCCCACCAGCCACAGATAAAAAGCCTTAAAGCGCATAAAACCGTTTGTCATTAATAAAAGTACAGTGGCTACAAAGATAGAAAAAAGTAACAAAAAACGCTTTATTACCCGTAAAAAAGAGTATTCGGGCAATCATGCTGCAACGGGCAAACTACTCGGCATACATCTTGTCTATCACCTCCTTATAGTTTTTTGCCACCACGGCACGGCGCAACTTCAGCGTATTGGTCAGTTCCCCCCGTTCCATGCTGAAAGGCTCAGGCAGCAACGTAAAATTCTTCACCTGTTCATAATGGGCAAAGGTTTGTTGCAAGGTGTCGATGCGGGCACGGAAGAGCGCCTGTATCTTGGGGTGCTGCAAAAGTTCGTCCTGCGTATGATAGGCAATTCCCTTTTCGCGGGCATAAGCCTCCACCAGTGGATAGACCGGCACGATAAGCGCCGACACAAACTTGCGCTGGTCGGCAATGATGGCAATCTGGTCGATGTAGCGGTCGATGCCCAGCCGCGTTTCCAAAGCCTGGGGCGAGATATATTTCCCGTTGGAAGTCTTGAACAGGTCTTTGATGCGCTCCGTCAGGTAAAGGTGGTTCCCCTTCAGATAGCCGGCATCGCCGGTATGAAACCATCCGTCGGCATCGATGGCGGCCGCCGTAGCGTCGGGTTTCTTGTAGTAACCGGCAGTAATGGTCTTGCCACGCAAGAGTATTTCGTTGTTTTCGCCAATCTTCACCTCAACGTCGGGCATCACCGTACCTACGGAACCAATCTCAAACCCTTCGCCCTCAAAGCACGACACGGTGGCCGTCGACTCCGTCAGTCCGTAACCCACCACCATGTTGATGCCTACCGAGTGTACAAACTCGCAAATCTCGTCGGAGACCGCCGCCCCTGCCGTGGGAAAGAAATGACCGTTCTCAATGCCGATGGTCTTTTTCAGAAGTGCATACACTGTCTTTTCATAGAACTTGTATTTCATGCGCAACATCATGGGTGGAGTCTGTCCCTGACGCACATAGTCAATGTTGTATACCCGCCCCACCTTGAGGGCATCCAGCAGCAGATGTTTCCGCAAACCGGTTTCCTGGGTAATGCGCTCCTGCACACCGGCATAGACCTTTTCCCAAAAGCGGGGCACGCTGCACATGGCCGTGGGCCGTATCTCCTTGATGGTGGTCTGTATGTCCTGCGGACGCAGGTTGACGCACACCTGCACACCGCGATGGATACAGAAGTATGTCCAGGCCTTCTCGAAGATATGCGTCAGCGGCAAGAAGTTCATCGACACGTCGTGTTCGCCCAGGAACGGGAAACGCAGGTCGTGAATGCGGAAAGCCTCGCGGTAATTGGAGTGGTGCAACATGACACCCTTGGGTTCGCCCGTAGTTCCCGAAGTATAAAGGATATTGGCCAAATCGGCATCGGAAGCGTGTGCCGTGCGGTCTTCCACCACGTCGTCCAGCTTGGCGTCATCGCCCAGGGCCAGGAATTCATCATAATAGATGGAAGTGAAGTCACGCGGGTCTTTCTGCACCTGGCGGTCGAAAATAATGAGTTGTTGCAGGCTTTGGCAAAGGCCGAACACTCGGAAAGCGGCATCGTACTGAAATTGCTCGCCTACAAACAGATAGCGTATCTGGGCATCGCTGATGATATACTGTGCCTGGGCAGGCGAACTGGTGGCATATAGAGGAATCGTTACGGCACGGTTGGCAAAAGCCGCAAAATCGGTATACAGACATTCGGGCTTGTTCTGAGAGAAGACACCTATGTTTTCCTGCTCTTTGATGCCCAAGGCAGCCATCGCCCTGGCTGCCTGACGCACGGTGGCCGAAAATTCATTCCACGTTACAGGTATCCATTGTGTAGTTTCATAGTCTCTGTATTTCAAAGCAATCTTCTCTCCATACTTCTCCGCCTGGCTATGTATCAGGACAGACAAATGATGATAAGCCATAACTCGTTGAAATTGGTTAATATATTGCAAAGGTATTAGTTTTATTTGAAACTAATTCATAAAACGCAAATAAAACACCCCATATGTTCCGATTTATCCGTATGTTTGCACCATAAAAAACAGAGTTTTAACAGTATGACGTACGATATTCCCACGCTCACATCCGAGGCCGTAGGCCTGCTGAAGGAGCTTATAGCCATCCCGTCGGTCAGCCGCGAAGAAACCCAGGCCGCCGACCTGATACAGAACTACCTGGAGACCCAAGGCATGGACACCGGTCGCAAAGGCAACAACGTATGGAGCCTCAGCCCCATGTTCGACCTGCACAAGCCTACCCTATTGCTCAACTCGCACATAGACACCGTGAAGCCCGTGAACGGCTGGCGCCGGAAACCGTTTGTACCGACGCTTGAAACCAACGGCAAGCTCTACGGACTGGGCAGCAACGATGCCGGCGCCAGTGTGGTGAGCCTGATGCAAGCGTTTCTGCAACTGTGCCGCAAGGCACAAAGCTACAACCTCATCTTCCTGGCTTCGTGCGAAGAAGAGGTGTCGGGCAAGGAAGGCATCGAAAGCGTACCGCCCCAGCTGCCCCCCATCCAGTTTGCCATTGTGGGCGAGCCCACCGAAATGCAACCGGCCATTGCCGAGAAGGGGCTGATGGTGCTCGACGTAACCGCCACCGGACGTTCGGGACACGCCGCAAGGGAAGAAGGCAACAACGCCATCTACAAGGTGCTGGACGACATTGCCTGGTTCCGCGACTACCGCTTCGAGAAGGTATCGCCCCTGCTGGGCCCCGTCAAAATGAGTGTCACGATGGTCAACGCCGGCACGCAGCACAATGTCATCCCCGACCGTTGTACGTTTGTGGTCGACATCCGTAGTAACGAGTGCTACACCAATCAAGAATTGTTTGAAGAAATCAAGCGCCACATCCGTTGCGAAGCCACCCCCCGCTCGTTCCGGCTTGGTTCGTCGCACGTATCGCCCCAGCATCCGCTGGTGCAGAAAGCAGTCGGCATGGGCCGCACACCTTTCGGCTCCCCCACCCTGTCCGACCAGGCACTGATGCCGTTCCCCTCCATGAAAATGGGCCCCGGCAAGAGCAGCCGCTCACACACGGCCGACGAGTTTATCTTTGTCAAGGAGATTGAAGAGGCCATCGGCCTGTATTTGGAGCTGCTGGACGGAGCCACGCTGGATTAAGGCCGCAGGCACGCTGCCTAAGGCATCTATCCAGCGTGCCTCAAATGCCTACCCAGCGTGCCTGGAATGCCGAAGCCGTCAGCGGTCGAGCCACGGTTCCGGGTCCAGCTTTTCCTTTTCGCGGCGCAACTGGAAGTGGAGTACGGTACGCCCGTTTTCGGCCGGATTGGAGAACACCTGCCCCAACACCTGACGGGTGCCGACCGTATCGCCCGTCTTGACCGAAGCCGACGAGAGGTTGCAATACACCGAAATATACGCCCCGTGCCTTACCAGAATGTTGAACAATCCGTTCAGTTTGAACACTGCCGCCACCTTTCCGCTGAAGATGGCGCGCGCCTGTGCACCCGGCTTGCCCTGAATGTCGATGCCTTTGTTGTCGAGCTTCACGTCTCGCAATCCCTTCACGGAATACTGCCCGAAATGACTGGTAATGATGTAGGGCCCGGTTATGGGCATGGGCAACTTACCCCGGTTGCCGGCAAAACTGCCCGACAGTTCGCGGTCTTCCTTGTTCATGTTGTACGTATCCAGCGGCTTGACTTTAGACGGTGTGGTAGTCGTTTTGTCCGAAGCGGCATCGGCTTTCTTGCGGGCTTCGGCTTCGCGACGGGCTTCCTCTTCGGCACGCTTGCGGGCTTTTTCTATTTCTTCGGCTATCAGGCGGTCGATGCGCTCGTTGAGTTTGTTGGCTTCGCGGCGCTTCTTGGCCAACTCGTTCTGCAAGCTGCGCTGCTGCTTGCGAAGGCTGGCAACCAGCGATTTCTGTTCTTTTTCCTGTGCCTCCAGCTTGGCTTTTTCGGCTTCACGTTCTTTCAGCAACGATTCTTTGGCTTGCTTCACTTGCGTAAGTTCGCTCTTTTTACGGTTCAGTTGTTCCTGCTTCTTCAAAATCTCCTCGCCTTGCAGACGCTGGTAAGTGGCATATTCGCGCACATAGCGCAAACGTCTGTACGTCTGTGCCAAGTCTTTGGCAGAGAAAATAAACATCAGTTTTTCTTCAATGGAACGGTTTTTGTAAAGGTATTGCACCGAGCTGGCATACTTTTGGCGCTTGTCTTTCAGATCGCGTTGCAAGGCAGCTATCTGCCTGCCGAGTGAGGCAAGTTCGTGCTCGATGGCTTCAATGTCACCGTTAATGGTCATGATGTAGCGCTTGCGTTCCTCAATCTGCCCCGTCAGGGCAGCAAGGCCGTTCAGCTGGCTGCCTACGTTCTTCTTTGTAGTCTGCAACAGGGTTTCCGATTCTGCAATCTGCTTCTGCAAGGCACCGCGTTTGTTTTCCAGTTCCTTTATCAGCTTGTTGGACTGTGCCCAAAGCGGAAGCAACAGGCAGAAACACCCTGCCAGCATACAAAGCAGTCGTTTCATAGGCTCATCAGCATTTCCAGCAATTCACTGAGTTCAACCTCCTTGTAACGGGACGACAAACGGGTGGGAGTCATGGCAAACTCCTTGTCCGAGAAATTGGAAAGTTCGATTTTCCCTTTTTCAAGGGAAGAAAGTCCCAAATCCTTACCGGTGAGGTAAGATTTTCCACCCGGCTTGGAAGCGGAATAAATCATTTTTTCCAGATGGGCAAAGTCGGCCTTGCGGGGAAGCACCTCCTTGAGGTCGCGCTTTGAAGCACAAACATAGCGTTTCTCCATGCGGTCGACCAACAAAATCGTATCGGGTGTCACTTCTATCCGCGCCACCTCGGTGCGAAGTATCGGCATAAGGAACGAAAGTTGTATACGCTCTCCCGCCTTTAGCTTCAATGTCCCGTTCACGGTCAAAACAGCCCCTCGCTTGTGAGGCACGGTCAATTGCACTTTAGAAGAAAGGTAACCCGTTTCTTTTGACAAAGAGGCACCCGCCTGTCTAGAAGTCTTGCAACCAACAAGGCACATCGCCACCAGCATCAGCACCGGCAAAAGGCGCAACGCCTTTGCCCAAACCTTATTTTGAACCGCCTGTTTCATTGGGAATGTATTTTTTCTTTTCAATTTTTTCCTTCAACGTAGCCGAATCGCTACCCATTTCCAACGCCTTTTTCCAATACTTCAAAGCGCCTTCCACATCCCCTGTCATGTAGTAGATGTCGCCGCAATGTTCCACTACTTCGCTGCTTTTCTCACCGTCGGCCCGCATGGCGTTGTCTATATAGATGCGTGCCTCGGCATAATTGCCTTTCTCAAAGAGAATCCAGGCATAGGTGTCCAGATAAGTGGCATTGTCGGGCTCGGCCTTAATGGTCTTGTAACTCATTTCCTCGGCTTTGTCCAGGTCTCGCCGTTCTACCGAGAGATAGTAAGCATAATTGTTCAGGGCCGGAATGTTTGACGGGTTATACACCAGTGCCGAGTCGTAAGCCGCATAAGCCTGTTCCATCTGCTGCTTGGTATGGTAGGCATCACCGATAATAGAATAAAAGTCCGAAACTACTTCTTTCTTGCTGTCTTCCGTCACGTGTTCCAAGGCCTTCTGGCAGGTAGCCAGTGCATCGTCCGTACGTTCGGCATTGTTGTAGGCAATGGCCAGGTAGAAATAAAACTCCAGCATATCGGGGTTCGACTCCACCCCGGCCTCGCACAACCGGATAATGGCTTCGTAGTCTTCCTTGCGCACCGCTTCGCCCAGCAACGTCATGCGGGCAGCCGTATTGGTAGGGTCAATCTCCAATACCTGCTTCAACACCGGCTGACAGGCCTCGTTCATGCCTTTCGACAAAAGATACTGGGCATACAACATGGGCAATTGCGCATCGTCCGGGTCTTGCTCCATGATGCGGTCAAAAAGATTGATAACACGCGTACTGTCTCCGCTTGCACGCTCGTTCTCCACAATAAACTGCCGCATCACGGTGAGTTTGGTGTCCGAAGGCACTTTTTTATTCAATAGCAAGGTGTCCAGTTGCTGTTGATATAGCTCCTTCTGGCCCGTCTCGTCGTAATACGAAGCCAGCGAATACATGGCCATGGCATTGTCCGGTTCCTCGGCCAGCACCTTGCGGTAAATGTTATAAGCCTCTTCCTGCTTGCCGTTTTGCATATACACATCGCCCAAAATCACCTGATAGCGCATATCCATCGGATATTCAGCTACCAGACTTTCAATCTCGCTGAAAGCATTTTCCGTATCCTTCTTTTGCAAATAGATGCGGAATTTCTCCATGCTGAGTTGTTCGTTCTTGCCCATGCGCTGCTCCAGCGTGTTCAGTATATCAATCACCTTGTCATACTCCTCGCGGCGGTTGTAAATGTCCAGCAAGTTATACAATGGGTCGAGTTTGTCCGTAAAACGCACAGCCATGTCTTCCAACAAGACCAAAGCCTTGTCCTGTTCGTTCTGTTGCTGGTACAGATTAGCCAATCCCTGAGCATACCAAAAATTGTCAGGCTCGTTCTTAACAGCCTTCTCCAGCGCCTGCTGCCCTTGCGGAATCCGTTTCAGAAACATGTAGTACTGTGCCAGTTCATACTGTGCCGAAGCCGCCTCCGGATTAATGGCCAAACAATGCTGCAACACCTCAAAAGCGGCATCATACTTGCGTTGGAGTTTCAGCCGCACAGCCTCCAGAAAGAAATAGTCGTATCTGCGTTGCTCCTCGGGAGTAAGTTCTGGAACAACAGATTTTGCATCGGCCTCTTTTTTATCTTTGCGTTTTTTCTTCTTGCCGGTAATTTTTTTCTTGATTACAGCCACATAACCGTCCTCTCCGGTTGCATGAGCCGTCTGCCCATCCGCCCATGCAAAGGCAGCCGCATAACAGGAAAGGCACATGGCACTCATCCAGAGTGCGAGCAATATTTTTATTCCGGTTTTCATTCTGTCCGTTTATCGTTACTTTTTACCCGTATGTCCAAAGCCGCCAGCACCGCGTTCCGTCTCGTCCAATACGTCTACCTGCTGCCATACAGCCTGTTCGTGCCTGGCAATCACCATCTGTGCAATCCGCTCACCGTCTTCTATCACAAATTCATCGGCCGAAAGATTCACCAGAATAACGCAGATTTCACCCCGATAGTCGGCATCTATCGTACCCGGCGAGTTCAGCACTGTGATTCCCTTCTTCAACGCCAATCCGCTACGGGGACGGATTTGTGCCTCAAATCCGGCAGGCAGGGCAATATACAAGCCCGTCGGAACCAGACAGCGCTGCATGGGTGCCAGCACCATCGGCTTGTCCAGATTGGCACGGATATCCATTCCGGCCGATAATTCGGTAGCATAAGCAGGAAGAGGATGTTTCGACTTGTTGATGATTTGTACGTTCAGCATAATGAAATTTACAGGTCTATTAAGTTATTATTTACAGGGTACATCTTTATTTAACGGGCGAAAGTACGGATTTTGAAGCAAAATAATGATACATTTGCAGTTAAAAAAGCTAAGGAGCCGTTTCTCCCTGCAAAACCTGCATTAAAAACACTTGCCCATGAACTGGAAATCCCTTCTGTCTTCCAAACGCTTCGGCCTGGAAGAGTTCCACGAAGAACGCCACGAAAACCGTTCCGAATTTCAACGCGACTACGACCGTCTTATTTTCTCCTCCCCCTTCCGGCGGTTACAGAACAAGACCCAGGTATTTCCGCTTCCGGGAAGCATCTTTGTACACAACCGACTGACTCACAGCCTGGAAGTATCGAGTGTAGGCCGTTCGCTTGGCAACGATGTTGCCAAGTTCCTGTTGGCCAACCGTCCCGAACTGAAAGACACCTTCGTATCCGAGATAGGTTCCATCGTATCGGCCGCCTGCCTGGCACACGACCTGGGCAATCCACCTTTCGGTCACTCGGGCGAACGTGCCATCTCCACCTTTTTCTCCGAAGGCAAAGGCATGCGCCTGCGCGAAGTACAACCCGACGGCAGCCAACTCACTCCGGCCCAATGGGAAGACTTCACGCATTTCGAGGGTAATGCCAATGCTTTCCGCCTGCTCACACACCAGTTCGAGGGACGCCGTAAGGGAGGTTTTGTTCTCACTTACTCCACCTTGGCCAGCATTGTGAAATATCCCTACTCGTCAAGTCTGGCAGGAAGCAAGTCCAAATTCGGTTTCTTTACCAGCGAAGAGGAGAGCTTCCGCCGCATAGCCGAAGAACTGAACATGAAACGCCTCAACGACAGCCCGCTGAAATACGCCCGTCACCCGCTGGTCTATCTGGTTGAAGCCGCTGACGACATCTGCTACCAGGTGATGGACATTGAAGATGCCTACAAGCTAAAAATCCTTACACCGCACGAAACACACGAATTGTTGTTATCCTATTTCAACGACGAACGCAAGGCACACATACAGAAAACTTTAAAAATCGTAAGCGACGCCAACGAGCAGATTGCCTACTTGCGTTCATCGGTCATCGGCATGCTCATACGCGAATGCACCCGTGTCTTTCTGGAAAACGAAAGCCGCATTCTGGAAGGCAACTTTGAGGGAAGTCTCATCAGACACATTTCAGCAGGTCCAGCCGCCGCCTACCGCCATTGTGCCGAAGTATCGCTGGAGAAAATTTACCGTTCGCGTGACGTACTCGACATCGAACTGGCCGGTTTCCGCATCATCAGCACTCTGCTCGAACTGATGATAGAAGCCGTATGCTCACCCCAAAAAGCCTATTCGCAACTGCTCATCAACCGTGTTTCCAGCCAGTACAACATAAAAGCGCCTGTACTCTTTGACAGAATACAGGCGGTATTGGATTACGTTTCGGGCATGACCGATGTCTTTGCCCTCGATTTATACAGAAAAATCAACGGGAACAGCCTTCCTGAAATTTCATAAATGAAAAACTCAATCGTGCTTCAAATAAGGAAACAGTTTAGGGCCATCCTTCTCGTTCTCAATAAATGATTGAATATGCCGGATGCGCTTCTCGGCCAGAATTTCGTCCACGGCAATAAGGATACCCGTTTCTTCCACATCACCGAACTCGTCGTTAATAGCCGTGCCAAACATGCGCATCGTGGGGCTCAGACTCATATAGGCATTCACCAATGGCGGAATGTTGTAACCCAGCTTACGGATTTCCCCGTTCAGAATCTTATAATCTTCCTTGAAGCTGTCTTCACAAAACAGGGCGGCCAGTTCTTTCTCGTCCGTTTCCAGTTGCAACGGCTGCATGGGCGTTACCAACCCTTCCTTGTCGGCAAAATGCTTGCGCAGGAAATACAAAATCATGTCACGTCCTCCACGATGATAACTGGGATACATGGTCACCTTACCAAAGAAATACTTCACGTTGGGCATCACTACCGTCAGCGCACCCAGTCCGTCCCACAGGTTATCCAGTGCAAAAAGCCCTTTGCTGTCCGCACGTGTCGACTGGTACTCCAGCGTAACAAACGAACGTCCCAACTCGATGGTAGTGGGCAGATACTCTTTCAGAAATTTTTCCGAGAAGTTAAACATGTGTGCTGTGGCCAGTATCGGCGCCCCTTTCTCGTCAAAACGGACATCCGTACCCAATATATAGCGATATCCCCCCAAGATTTCCTCCGCTTCCGGATTCCATACAATCAGCTGCTTGTAGGGATTCTCCATGACATCATATTCATCAATATCCATTGATTTCCCGGTTCCGCCTCCGGCCACACGAAATGCAATCTCGCGCAGACGTCCGATTTCCCTCATCGTATTGGGAGCATCCTGAGCCGTAACGATATAAATCTGGTTATGGCTTCTGTTGGTCATGCGCAGGCGTTTATCCTCTGTCAACTCTGCCTTCAGCAACTCTTTACTTACCGGTGCTATAATCTCTTCCATACTTGTCTCATTAAAAATGGAATATATCTGTTTCAATCTTCAACTTTCAGTCTATATACAATGTCTTTTACATACTGCGCCCATTGCAGCGGCGTTCTCGACTTGTCAAACGTCTGCCACGGAATGGGTTTACCTATGGTAACAGTAAATGTCTTATGCCGGTTCTTCAGCATTTCATCGGCCAGATAAAGCATTGCAATGTTGAATTTAATACCCAACGCTTTGCACAAATTGGCCAAATTATAAAAGAAGTTGGAATTGCGCCCGTCAAAATGTATGGGCACTACGTCGCGATGGGTTTCTACGCTCTTCGTAATGAAGGTTTTCTTCCAGTCCAAATCACGTATTACGCCGTTCTGCCTGCGCGAGCACAACCCGGCCGGAAACATAATCAACTGGTTGTCCGAAGCAAACCCAGCCTCCACCACTTTGGGAAAATCTTTGGCCTGACGACCAGTCTTATTAATAGGAATACACAAGGGAGCCAGCCCGTGCAGGTTCATCAGCAGGTCGTTGACCATGTATTTCACCTTGCCGTTATAGTGTGTACCCAGCACATAACCCAGTGCCAGCCCATCCTGGCCACCCAACGGATGATTGGACACAAAAGTGCACAATCCCTCTTTCGGGAGGTTTTCCTCTCCCTTCACGACAATCTTTGCATCCAGAAAATCCAGACATGCTTTCAGGAAGTCCACTCCCACCTTGTCTTTCGACTCTCGCAGGAACACATTCAGTTCGTCCTGATGGACAATCCTTTTTAAATAAGAAACGACAAATCCGGGGACATACTTGGACTGCTTCGGAGCTTTCTCCCGAAGTATCTTATCAATGTCTATCAAAAACAAAGAGTCGTCTGTCATTCTTAATTTCTTGTAAAACGATGCGCAAAATTAACGCATCTTTTCAATTATATGCAAGAAAATAGCAGAAAACTACACCCAAAATCTATCAAAACACAACCGAAAGCTATCTATTGCTTGTTTTTAGGCCCAAATTGTACCATCCAAGCATTGTCCGGCATTCCTTTTCCGACAGCATGTTCCGTCAAAAAAACTCCTGCATTACCAAAGCTGGCAAGAAAGATTCCAGCCTTTTCAACACCCCGGTTCTTAGTGCACGGTTCTGCCTAGTAGGTATAGGCATCAACCCCCACCTCGGGTTTTTCCTTCAATGTGTTTCCCTCATTATAACGCTGATTGTTTGGCAAATCGGCCCCAACACCTTTCTCCATCAGCACCTTGAGTTCCAGCAAATGATAATAATAAATTTCCCGGGGAACAGCGGCATGCTTCTTACACAAATAGGCGGCCATGCCCACTACCTCGCCCATCATGCCGGTGGTACGCATCACCCGCACCGTCCCCAATGCCACGTGGGTGACACTGATGTGCCGGCCGGCCATAAACAAGTTCTTCACGTTACGAGAATACAAGCAACGATAAGGTATCGGATAAGGGAAAATAGGCGTATGCCGTGCCACGGACTTAAACTCCCTGCCCGGAAAGTGCTTAGAGTTGGCCGGATCAGGATCATGCAGGTCTATGGTCCAAGTCGTGGCAGCGGTTCCATCCTCATGAAACACGGACTTCACCAAGTCGTCCTCTTTCAGCACATAATCACCCAACAACCTGCGCGACTCTCTCTTCCCTGCCACGTAGGCCACCCAAGCCAGCCTCCGGTTAGCATACGCCCCGTTGTCTTTCAGTCTATTCTTCAAAAAACTCCAATTGGAATACACCACCATAAGCCCGTAGTCTCTGACATATTCAAACCGGGTCATCTGATTTACATTCATCCCAGTTTCCCACGTCCATTCGCCCATCGTGACCCGTTCGCAACTGGCCTCATCAAACCGAATGCCATATTCAAAAACCGGGAAATCTGAAGGCTTTCCGGCATCCTCCGAATACCATTGCACCGAAGCCCCCATTGTCAGGCTATCGGCCACCTCGGGCGCACGCGACTCACCAAATTCATAACGGCTCTCGCGACCCATACGGTAGTCGGCACCGGCCAGAAAGCCCACCGTGCCGTCACCCGTACAATCGGCAAACACCGGTGCTTCCAGTTCAGTCTGCACCCCCGATTCAATGTGCTGCACCCGCACAGAACCAATGGCGTCGCCGTCCATCTTCACCTCCACAGCCCTGCTGTTCAGATACAAAGTAATATTCTTCTCCTGTTCAACTATCTGCATTTTCTTATCATCCTCATATCGGGAAGCCGGCATGGCATTGCCCCCGTTTACGGGGCCGAACTCCTTTTGCAGATTCCCAAGATTCTTGTACAAACCAGTCTCTATCCTTCCGCCCAAATGCACCCTCACCTCCGAGCTATTATTGCCACCCAACACCGGACGGTCATTCACCAAAGCCACCCGGCAACCCAATCGGGCGGCCGACACCGCAGCACTGATTCCAGCCACACCGCCGCCCACAACAACCAGGTCATAGCGCAAAGCCTCATCCTCACGACACAAATCGCCCAACAACGACCGCCTGAACGCCGCCAGTTCCTTGACATTGGCAGGCGGAACCAGCTCCCGGTTTGTAGTAAGAAAGATTGCATCGCAACGCCCGTTAAAGCCCGTCAAATCGTGCAAACGAATCTCCACGTCCGGTTTATCAATCCGCACCCGGCCCACTTTCTGCCATTCCCAAGCATTTCCCCTGTCGCCCAACGCCTTACCAATCCTTTTACCATCTACATACAAGGCAAACTTGCCCGGCCCTTTCCCGGAAAACCACGGCGACGTCCAGTTAAAAGTCCTCACATATACATAGTAAACACCTTGCTCGTCAACCGGCACCTCGGTCACCGCATCGTCTACCGGAACACCCATGCCATGGGCCATCAGGTAAGGCGACCCCATGCAATCCATAAATTGCTGGTCTACAACCCAACCTCCTTTGACACGAAAAGACTCTGCCTCCAGGTAGATACTCGAGGCTTGCAAACCTCCCAAGCAAAACACGACAAGAAAAAAGCAAGAAAAGAAAAACCTATACATAACAAACAAATCAATTTTAGTTTACGGCATCATAAGTGCACGGCATATCAAAACTGCAGGATATCAGATTCATGTCTTCAACCATATCCACACCAACAGCCCACACTCCGACCTTGCAAAGTTAACGCCGCAAAAGCAACAACAGGGGTGTTATTTCATAACAACTCACGACAAAATCATAACAACGCACACAAAACCACAACAATATGGCTATCTCATTCGTATCTCCTTCGTACCTCCTTCGCTCCAAGTTCGCTTAGCTTCGTCCAAATACGAAGAAGATACGAAGCTGGTACGAAGGAGATACGAAGAAAACGCCAAGCAAACACAAAGCAAATAGGACGGGAAATGGCCGCAACCGCCCACCACCAAAGGCTTCCGGCAGTTTCTTCATAATCAAACGGATAAGTAATAAACAGGTTGTTGAAAACTTCTTATAAAGATTTTAGTTAAAACATAGTGGGGAATTGTGGGGGAATGTGTAATTTTACCGTCGCTTATATAATAAGGTGAATATGCTGTGTTTTTTGGGTAACATAGAAGCCAAAACAGATGCCAAAGGACGGGTATTTATCCCTTCGGCATTCCGCAAACAACTCCAGGCAGCCTGCGAGGAAAGCCTGGTGTTGCGCAAAGACGTGTTCCAAGACTGCCTGGTACTCTACCCCGAAAGCATCTGGTTTAAAACCCAGAACCAACTACGCAAGCGCCTGAACCGGTGGAACGCCCGCGAACAGGCCGTGTTCCGCCAGTTTGTGAGCGATGCCGAACTTGTGGTACCCGATGGGAACGGGCGCATCCTTATCCCGAAGCGATACCTGCAAATGGCCGGCATACGCGACGAGGTGCGTTTCATCGGCATGGACAACACCATCGAGATATGGGCCAAGGAACGGGCCGAACAACCGTTTATGGATCCACAGGAGTTTGGCAACGCCTTGCAAGAAGTGCTGGGCGGAAGCCTGTGGGAAGATGATGGCGAAAACGGGTAAGTGCCAAGTAACAGCAACAGACAACATGATGAAAGAGGAACAAACATATCACACCCCAGTGCTGCTGCAACCAAGCGTAGAGGGACTGAACATCCGCCCTGACGGCACGTATGTGGACGTCACCTTTGGCGGAGGTGGCCATTCGCGCGAAATTGTGTCGCACCTGGGGGAAGGCGGACGGCTGTTCGGCTTCGACCAGGACGCAGACGCCGAACGCAACATTGTGGACAATCCGCACTTTACCTTTGTGCGTAGCAATTTCCGTTACCTGCACAACTTCCTGCGCTATTACGGCATCAGCCAGGTAGACGGCATCCTGGCCGACCTTGGCGTGTCGTCGCACCATTTTGACGACAGCGAGCGCGGCTTCTCGTTCCGCTTTGACGGTGCACTGGACATGCGCATGAACAAGCGTGCCGGCATTACCGCTGCCGACGTAGTGAACACTTATGCCGAAGAACGGCTGGCCGACATCTTCTACGTGTACGGGGAATTGAAAAACAGCCGCAAACTGGCGGCCGTGCTGGCCAAAGCACGTGCCTCGCACCCCATTGCCACCATCGGCGAATTCCTGGAAACCATTAAGCCACTCTTTGGCAAAGAACGCGAAAAGAAAGAACTGGCCAAGGTGTTCCAGGCTTTGCGCATCGAGGTGAACCAAGAAATGGAAGCCCTCAAGGAAATGCTGGCGGCAGCTACCCAAGCTTTGCGCCCGGGCGGACGACTGGTGGTCATCACCTATCACTCGCTGGAAGACCGCATGGTGAAAAACGTGATGAAAACCGGCAATGCCGAAGGCAAAGCCGAGAAAGACTTTTACGGCAATCTGCAAACGCCCTTCCGGCTGGTGAACAACAAAGTGATTGTGCCCGATGCCGAAGAGGTGGAACGCAATCCGCGCTCGCGCAGCGCCAAACTAAGGATAGCCGAGAAGAAGTCCGGCGAATAAAAAAGAAAAAGAAGAGGAGAAAGAAGGCATGACCGAGAACAAGAAAACAAGAACTTCGTGGAAAAGCATTGTGGGGGGCGACATCCTGGCCACGGACTTTTTCAGACGCCAGACCAAACTGCTGGTGCTAATCATGGTACTGGTGATTTTCTACATACACAACCGTTATTCGTTCCAGCGACAAATCATCACCATCGAGGAACTGAAAAAGGAACTGACCGACATCAAGTACGACGCATTAACCCGTAGCTCGGAACTGATGGAACAAAGCAGGCAATCGCGCATTGAAGAATACATCGCCACCCAGGAAAGCGACTTGCAGACGGCAACCACTCCTCCATACCTGATACGAAAATAAAAACAAGAATTATGGCAGTAGACAAGAAAAACATAATGCTCCGCTACTTCTTCATCGTACTGGTGATGTCACTGGTAGGAATAGCCATTGTGGTGAAGGCAAGCCTCATCATGTTTGCCGAACGACAATACTGGAACGATGTGGCCGACCGCTTCGTGAAAGAAAACGTGGCCGTTCCCGCAAACCGGGGCAACATTCTTTCGTCGGACGGCAAGCTGATGGCCAGCTCGTTACCGGAATACCGCATCTACATGGACTTCATGTCGGGCGAAAAAGACCCCAAACTACGCGCCAAAGACCAGCACCGCAGAGACTCCATCCTGAAAGCCAACCTGGACAGTATCAGCCGGGGCATGCATGCCATCTTCCCCGACAAAAGCGTTGCTTACTTCAAGAACGTGTTGAGGGAAGGACGGCGCAAAAAGAGCCGCCACTACCTGCTCTATCCCAAACGCATCTCATACATCCAATACAAGGAAGTGAAAGAACTGCCGTTATTCAACCTGGGACCTTACAAGGGTGGCTTGCACGACCAGCCCTATAACCAGCGCAAAAAACCATTCGGCTCACTGGCTGCACAAACCCTGGGACGTCTTTATGCCGACACGGCCATGGGCGCTCGAAACGGCATCGAACTGGCCTTCGACACGCTGTTGAAGGGCCGGAGCGGCATCACACACCGACAAAAGGTGATGAACAAATGGCTCAACATTGTAGACATTCCGCCAGTAGACGGCTGTGATGTGATATCAACCATCGACGTAGGTATGCAGGACATCTGCGAAAAGGCTCTGATAGACGAGCTGAAGGAAATCAATGCTAGCGTGGGTGTGGTCGTGCTTATGGAAGTGGCTACGGGCGAGGTGAAAGCCATCGTCAACATGACCAAAGGCGAAGACGGCAACTACTACGAAATGAACAGCAATGCCATCAGCGACATGCGCGAACCGGGGTCTACCTTCAAGACTGCCTCTATCATGGTAGCGTTGGAAGACGGGAAAACCACTCCCGATACCGAAGTAGATACCGGAAACGGCGTGAAAAACATGTATGGCAGCAAAATGCGCGACCATAACTGGTACAAGGGAGGTTACGGAAAAATCACCGTAACGCGTGCCCTGGAAGTATCGTCCAACGTAGGCGTATCCATGCTTATCGACAAATATTACAAAGACGATCCACAGAAGTTTGTAGACGGGCTGAAGCGTATGAGCATAGACCAACCCCTGCACTTGCAAATTCCGGGTGAAGGAGTGCCCAACATCAAGGGGCCTAAAGAACGGTATTTTGCCAAGACTACACTGCCCTGGATGAGCATCGGATACGAAACACAGATTCCACCAATGAACATCCTGACGTTTTACAACGCCATAGCCAACGACGGAGTCATGGTACGCCCCAAATTTGTAAAAGCGCTGACGCGAAACGGGGAGGTAATCGAAGAATATCCGACAGAGGTTATTAACGGTAAGATATGTTCGGACCGTACACTGACGCAAATCCGCGAAATCTTGCGCAGAGTAGTATCGGACGGACTAGCCAAGCCTGCCGGCAATAAGCAGTTTGCCGTTTCGGGTAAAACCGGTACGGCACAAATCTCGCAAGGAAAGGCCGGATACAAATCGGGAAGAGTAAACTATTTGGTAAGTTTCTGCGGTTATTTTCCATCAGATGCACCACAATATAGTTGCATCGTCTCCATACAAAAGCCGGGACTGCCAGCCTCAGGAGGTCTCATGGCGGGAAGCGTGTTCGGAAAGATTGCCGAAAGAGTGTATGCCAAAAACTTACGTTTCGACATACGGAGCGCCATAGACAGTACCACCAACGTGATTCCAGCCGTAAAAGCCGGCGAAATGAAAGAGGCACAAACCGTACTCAAAGCATTAAACGTGCCCACAGAGCAACAATTTGCCGATGGCAAAGCCAAAGAACGGTGGGGACAAAGCCAGGCCACGGCATCGGCCGTCATTCTGGAAGAAAAGAAAGGCGGTGGAGACAACATTGTGCCCAACGTAATAGGCATGGGAACCAAAGATGCTGTTTACCTGCTCGAAAGCAAAGGTCTGAAGGTAAGACTGGAAGGTATTGGCCGTGTACGCAAGCAATCGTTAGCCGGAGGCAGCCGTATCGTTAAAGGACAAACCGTGGCACTGACGCTACGATGAGCAAAAAGGGAAACGATACGGTAGAGAAACAAAGAATGTAATATACCTTATTATATTATATATAGAAGATGAAACTAAATGATTTAATAAAAGCCATACAACCGGTTGAGGTGGTCGGCAACACGAACATCGAAATTACAGGAGTGAACATAGATTCACGCCAAGTAAAAGCCGGCGACCTTTTCATGGCTATGCGGGGCACTCAGACCGACGGGCATGCCTATATACAGGCAGCCATAGAAAAAGGTGCCATAGCCGTGCTTTGTGAAGAGCTTCCTCCAGAAACAGACAAGCAACAGGCCTCCGCCGCAGCCGTAACCTATATCGTGGTGAAAGATAGCGAAGATGCTACCGGGAAAATGGCTACGATGTTCTACGGTGACCCAACCAGCAAAATGGAATTAGTTGGCGTAACGGGTACCAACGGAAAAACAACCATCGCTACCCTGCTTTACCATACATTCCGCTACTTCGGCTACAAAGTGGGACTGATTTCTACGGTTTGTAACTACATTGACGACCAACCGGTACCTACTGAACATACGACCCCCGACCCCATTACCTTGAACCGTCTGTTGGGACAAATGGCCGACTCGGGGTGCAAGTATGCCTTCATGGAAGTAAGTTCGCACTCCATCGCCCAGAAGCGCATCAGCGGATTACGATTTGCCGGAGGTATTTTTACCAACCTGACCCGTGACCACCTGGACTACCACAAAACGGTAGAAAACTATCTGAAAGCCAAGAAGAAATTCTTTGATGACATGCCGCGCGAAGCCTTCAGCCTGACCAACCTGGACGACAAGAACGGACTGGTGATGACACAAAACACCCGTTCGAAAGTATACACATACTCGTTGCGTAGCCTCAGCGATTTCAAAGGCAAGATTTTGGAATCGCATTTCGAAGGCACGCTGCTCGACTTCAACAATCACGAGCTGGCCGTACAATTCATCGGCCGGTTCAACGCCTACAATCTGCTGGCCGTGTTCGGTGCCGCCGTGCTGTTGGGTAAAAAGGAAGAAGACGTACTGGTAGCCCTAAGCACCCTGCATCCGGTAGCCGGACGCTTTGACGCCATCCGTTCGCCCAAAGGCTTCACGGCTATTGTGGACTATGCCCACACGCCCGACGCACTGGTGAATGTGCTGAATGCCATCCACGGCGTGCTCGAGGGAAAAGGCAAAGTAATTACCGTGGTGGGCGCCGGGGGCA
>Ga0192245_10190_pt1 | contig 31082 bp, 19 predicted proteins | sample Koala_Koa27_M3_FD_131238 | JGI IMG/M metagenome (GOLD analysis project Ga0192245, IMG submission 131238) | Enriched cells from koala feces incubated with labeled cellulose particles, San Francisco Zoo, California, United States - Koala_Koa2-7_M3 ...
AACGACCAGCCAGGTCTTTTGCTTTTTCTTCCCACTGACAAGCACACTCATAAGTGTCACGAGGATCAAGGATTTTCGGATCAACATTCGGCAATGCAGTCGGAACAACGAAATCGAAGAAAGGAATAACCTTAGTAGGAGCCTTGTCGATAGAACCGTCAAGGATAGCATCGATGATACCACGAGTGTCTTTGATAGAGATACGTTTGCCGCTACCGTTCCAGCCAGTGTTTACCAAGTATGCCTTAGCACCAACCTTATTCATCTTCTTAACCAATTCTTCTGCATATTTAGTCGGGTGCAATGACAAGAAAGCAGCGCCGAAACAAGCAGAGAATGTCGGAGTCGGTTCAGTGATACCACGTTCTGTACCAGCCAATTTGGCAGTGAAGCCAGACAGGAAGTAGTACTGAGCTTGTTCCGGGTTCAGGATAGATACCGGAGGCAATACACCGAAAGCATCAGCTGACAGGAAGATTACTTGGTGAGCGTGAGGACCTTTAGATACCGGCTTAACGATATTTTCGATGTGGTAGATAGGATAAGAAACGCGAGTATTTTCTGTAACGCTCTTATCAGTGAAGTCAATCTTACCATCAGCAGCAACAGTTACGTTCTCTAACAGAGCGTCACGTTTGATAGCGTTGTAAATATCGGGTTCGCTTTCTTTATCCAAGTTGATAACCTTAGCATAGCAACCACCTTCGTAGTTGAATACACCTTCGTCATCCCATCCGTGTTCGTCATCACCGATCAACAGACGTTTCGGGTCAGTAGACAAAGTTGTCTTACCTGTACCAGACAGACCGAAGAAGATAGCAGAGTCAGTACCTTCCATGTTAGTGTTGGCAGAACAGTGCATAGAAGCGATACCACGCAACGGATTCAGATAGTTCATGATAGAGAACATACCTTTCTTCATTTCACCACCGTACCAAGTATTCAGGATAACTTGTTCGTTAGTCTTCAGGTTGAATACAGTAGCTGTTTCAGAGTTCAGACCCAGTCCCTTGTAGTTGTCAACCTTAGCTTTAGAAGCGTTGAAAGATACGAAGTCAGGTTCACCGTAGTTAGCAAGTTCTTCAGCTGTCGGGCGGATGAACATGTTAGTTACGAAGTGAGCTTGCCAAGCAACTTCCATAATGAAACGTACTTTCAGGCGAGTAGCAGGGTTAGCACCGCAGAAAGTATCAACAACGAACAGACGTTTACCGCTTAATTCTTTTACAGCCTTAGCTTTCAAGTCGGCCCAAGCTTCTTCAGAGCAAGGCTTGTTGTCGTTTTTGTATTCGTCAGAAGTCCACCATACAGTGTTTTCGCTAGCTTCATTCTTAACGAAGAATTTATCTTTAGGAGAACGACCGGTATAAATACCTGTCATAACATTTACAGCACCCAGTTCAGTTACCTGACCTTTTTCAAAACCTTCCAAACCTGGTTTGGTTTCTTCTGCGAACAGTACATCATAAGACGGATTGTGGATAATTTCCTTCACGTCTTTGATACCGTGCTTGCTTAAATCTAAATTTGCCATTTCTTTTAATGATTTAAAATTTTGGTATTTGGTTTATTAATCTCTCGCTAATATCTTTTTACCTTAATTGCAAGGGGAAATTGATATGAATCAGGGTGTATTCAAACAGCCCCTTGTTTTTCGCGTACAAAAGTAGTATTTTCTTTCGAAACAAACACCTGATTAGAGAAATTTTTCTTTAATGAGAAGTCTTTTATAACTCCATAACAACATCTGCAAACTGAATGTTGCAAATTGCGCAAGAAATCGTTTACTTTGCGCATATAAATTCAAATCACATCATGAAAATAATCAATTTTGCCGAGACAAACTCCATCCTGAACCAGTATATTGCCGAGATCCGGGATGTACAAGTACAAAGTGACTGCCTTCGCTTCCGCCGAAACATTGAACGCATCGGGGAAATTATGGCGTATGAAATGAGTAAGGACTTTGCTTATTCTCTGAAGAATATCCAGACTCCCTTGGGGATAGCACCTGCACAAACCCCGGATAATCAGCTGGTATTAAGTACCATTCTGCGTGCCGGATTACCTTTTCATCAAGGTTTTCTGAGCTATTTTGATGGTGCGGAAAATGCATTTGTTTCTGCTTACCGAAAGTATAAGGATACGCTGAAGTTTGATATTCATATTGAGTACATCGCTTCACCACGTATCGACGGAAAAACACTGATTATTACGGATCCTATGTTGGCAACAGGTAGTAGCATGGAACTGAGCTATCAGGCTATGCTGACGAAAGGGCATCCGTCGGAGATACATGTTGCTTCCATTATTGCCAGCTGTCAGGCGGTAGAACACATTGCTGAAACATTTCCTGAAGACAAGACTACAATCTGGTGTGCTGCTATCGACCCGGAGATAAACGAGCATTCATATATTGTTCCGGGGTTAGGGGATGTAGGAGATTTGGCATTCGGCGAAAAAGAATAGATATTATCAAGCTGCTTACTGCCAATCTTCAGAAATTGGTGGTAAGCAGAATGGATAAAACAACTAAAATCGAAATTAGATATTCCGCAGATAGTTTTCCAATGTAACATCTTGTCCGAGTTGCATCTTCTTACGGATTCTGTATCGACCTGTATTTATTGTTTCAGGTAAAACGGAAAGCATCTGTGCAATTTGTTTTGTTTCCATACCGGCGCGTACATATGCACATAAGCGTAGTTCATTTTCCGATAAATTGGGATGAATGGAACATAATTTCTTAAAGAAATCGGGATGTACTTCTTCAAAATGATGTTTGAAAAACATCCATTCGTCTTCTGTATCCAAGTGTGATTTAATTTGTTGTTTTAGCGTTCTTCCTCCTGGCGTAGACAGTTCTTTATTACTTTCCAGTTCCTCTATTTGCTTTAATAAACCTTTTAGGACCCGATTTTTTTCAATAGAGATCATGGAGTTGGACGTCAATTCCCTATTTTTGAGATCTAACTCCAGGTGATATTTTTCATTTTGTAATTGTTGGCGCTGAAGGCGTTCGTTTAGTTCGCGATTTTCTGCTTCTTTCAGTTGCTTAGCAATCTTTTCTTTCTTTCGTGACAACCAGAATATATAACCAATAATGCAGCAAATCATTAAACCTATTAAGAAGCTGGCTATAGTTAATCTTTTATGGAGTTCGATACGCTCGGAAGCTTCATGCAATTCATTCTCATATTGTTCGATTGCCATTTTCATTTCATACTGATTGATTTCATTTGATTTGGCATACCCGGTTGTTTCTTCTTTATATTGCAAATACTGTTTTAGGTACTGATAAGCACTGTCGGGTAAGTTTTTCCTATCATATATTTCCGCAAGGCCATATAAAGTGTGAATGGCTGAAAAGGCATCCTTGTTGGCCTCGGCAGAATGGCGTGCTTTTTGAAAATAAAAAAGAGCAGAATCTTTCTCTTCTTATAAATGTATAATGCTCCCATATTAATGAGAGTATAAGTTTGTGATGTCTTATTTGTGATTTTTTGAGCGGTCTTATATGCTTCGCGCGCGTACTTTTCTTTATCAGGCAGAGTTTGCGAAACAAAATAGAGTGAGGTCAGCACATCGGTTCTGAAAGGAAGGTCTTCTTGCGCTATTCTCTCATCAAGTAAAGCAGTCAATATCTCTATGCCCTTTTGTGGGTGTCCAAGATGATATTGACTAATTCCTATATTGTGTCGATTCTTAATTTCATCATCAATGAATCCACCTTTTTTGAATATTTCGTCGGCTTGCAGATAATATTTATATCCTTCTTGGTATTCTCCGATTCTTCTCATAATCGAACCTATATTGACATATGTATAACCAAGACTATATAAATCATTTATGGATTTAAAGTAATTTTCTTGTCTCTTAAATGTGTGATAAGCTTGTGGGTATTTGTTATGTTTTGCCAAAAGCATTCCCTTAACGAAGAAAATACGGGCATGATCATAAGTGTAATTAACGGAATCTACTTTTTCTAATGCTTCTTCTATAAGGGTTTCTGTTTCTTCCGTATTTGTTTCAAATTTCAGCCAGGCATCCCAATATAAGGCACGCGCTTGCAGGTTTCTATTGTTTTTTAGATTTGCTATCTGGTACATGCGTGTGACAAGTGGATAAAACTGCATTCGTTCATTATTCTTATAGTCCACCAGTTCGAGTTGCTTTCCTAAAGAGTCAAAAGAAGCATCGATAGGTTTCCATCGATATGAATTACTTCCTAAAACAGATTGTTGTAATAAGAATATACATAAATATATTAAAAACGCATTTTTCATGCTACAAAGATAACAAAAAAGGGTTTTGTACATCATTTGTCTATTCGGTTTTTTTCGATGAAATGGGGGCTTCCATTAATTTTGCCTATTATTGTTTAACGATCTCAAAGGAGTATCCTCTCTTTGGGAATAAAATGATTGCTTATGGGAAATATTACTTTTAAAATGTTTTTTCTGCTGACTGCATTGTTGGGTTACAACTTTGCTATGGCGCAGACGGGGCTCCTCATACTCTAAGAGGAGAAAGTCAGGTTGCAAGTGTATCATTGAATTGGAAAAGTCCGGCTGAGGCTAAAACAATGCAATGGCATAATGATACACCTTATAACGGTGTGAGTGGAGTAAGTTTGAATGGGGAGATTCCTGTTCTTTATATTGCTAACCGTTTTGATAAGAACGATCTTAAAGAATATAAAGGTTCAGTCATTGATGCTATCTCATTTTGCAATTACAGTGCAGTGCTTGAGGTTAGCCTTTTACTGTATGAGAATGATAAAGTGGTACGTGAACAGAAGGTGAATCTTGAAAATCTGGAACTGAAGAAAATGCAGACTATCAAGTTGGATGAACCTTATACAGTGCGTGACGATGTAGAATTGACTGTAGCAGCTAAATTTGTTCATGGTACGAATATTACTTTTGTTGGCATTATGGATCGCGTACCAGGTGTTACGGGCAAGGGTGACTTATATTCGTATGATGGAAAGAATTGGAAAAACGTGGTGAAAGGTAATTTCCTGGTATCTGCTCATATTGATATACCTACTGCAGGAGAACCTGACGGATATAATGTATATCGTGGCGATACTAAAGTAAATACAGCTTTGCTGACGGAAAAAGCTGCCTTGTTGAAGGACGAACCTAAGGGCACTTATGATTACTGTGTGTCGGCTGTTTATGGTGAAAAGGAAGAAAAGTCATTCCCTTTATCATTGACTAATACTCCTGTAGAGGATGCCCGTCCGATTGCAGTAGATGTAAGAACTGTCGTTAATGGCTTGAATGCGACATTGAATTGGAAATCTCCGATTCTTGCTGATAAAACATTGACTTGGAGTAATGGGAAAAAGGTAAGGCCATGGGAGGAACTTCCGGTACAGTGCGTAAAATATGGGCAGTGAATGCATTCTCCAGCGATGAATTGGCTTCTTATGCTGATCATAAAATTACAGCTATTAATGTTATGCTGAATTCCGCAGTAACGGAAATGCGTTTGGTAATTCTTGAGAATAGTAAAATTGTATATTCTCAGCAGGTACCAGCTGAAGAAATTGCTGCATTGGAAGTGCATAAATGGGCTAAAATAGCTTTAACAACTCCGTACGTTATTGATCCGAGTGCAGAATTGTCTTATGGTTATTATGTGGTGCATGCAGCAGACCTTTTCCCTGGGTTGTTGGATAGTGGACCGGCTATTTCGGGTGCATGTTTTATTTCAACTTCTACGGCAAAACCTGATTTTGATACCACAGTTCCCAGTTGGACTAATATTGAGGCAGCAGCTAATGCAAACTGGATGTTAAGTGCTGATGTGGAAGCTCAGAGTGAGATTAAAACTCCGGTAGTGAAAGGCTATACCGTATATCGTGATGGCGTGGAAGTAAAATCCGGAATAACAGGTTTAACTTATACGGAAGAATTAGCTCCAGGTACATATACTTATACAGTTGTGGCAAATTATGTAGATGGCCTTTCTTCAAAAGCCTCTGCTTCTGCTACAGCTATAGTTAAATTGCCGGCTGAATATGTACGTCCTACCTTTACCGAAACTGATTTCGATAAAGGAAAGTTATCTTTGAAATGGGATGTCTATACGGATTTGCCTATGGAATTGAAACATTATGGTGAACCCAAATATAGATGGGGTATGACCAATGATGGAAAAGATGTGGATCTTTATGTCGGAGCACAATTTACCAAAGAAGAGTTGGCTCTTTATGCAGATTATGAAATTACAGGTGTTAATCTGTACTTAACGGATGATGTTAAGGAACTGAAAGTTGTGTTATGTTCTGCCGATAAGAAGATCTTAGCTTCTAAGACCGCTGCTTCTATCAAAACAGGTGAAATGTTTAGTGTTGCATTCGATGAACCGGTAGCTGTACCTGTAGGAAGTTCTATCTATGTAGGATACTTTGCTCTGTTTGCTGATGGAAAAGAACCTATTGCTGCTGATGCCGGTCCACGTGTAACGGGAGGTGATATGCTTAGTTTGGATGGAACAACTTGGGTTGCTTACAGCCGGATCGATGCAGAATTTAATAGTAACTTTGTAGTAGGAGCACAGGTACGTTTGAAAGGTTCACAAAAGGCTGCTACAACTACACTTAGAAAGACAGCACCTGTTAATAATCAAATGGTTCCGCTCGAAAGTATGTCAGGCAGATCATTCTCTGACTTGAAATCGGCAACAGCCTTTGGAGTAAATGGTGTTGTTGCAACTCGTGCAGCTGATAGTAAGCCTGCTGTAAAGAACTTCCGCGTTTATTGCAATGGTTCATTGGCTACTGAAACAGAAAATCCGGAATATACTGCAACGTTGAACTACGGAAATTATGAATATGCTGTATCTGCTGTTTATACAAACGGATGGGAATCTGCTCTTTCTGATACTTATACTGTTGAATACAAGCAACCTAATCTTGCACCTGCTCCTTACGGTTTGAGCGGTACATTGGAAAATAAGAATCTGACTTTGACATGGCAATCGCCTGAAGCTGCTAATGAAATGAACTATCAGGATAAGACATCTGGTAGTAAAGCAGTTGGTTTAACCAGAAGTAGTGGTGTATATGGATACTTTGTAATAGCTTATGATACTGACGATCTGGCTGATCAGGTAGGTAAATATATTACTCACATTAAATATAGTCTGAGCGACGTCTATTTGCAGACTTCTGCCATAGCTGTCTTCTATGATCGTAACTTAGTTTATGAACAAGAAGTTGATGTAAAGACTCTGGTAGCAGGAGAAAATGTTGTTCATTTGGATAAACCGGTAGTAATTCCAGCTGGTCATGAAGTTTGTGTAGGATATTATGTTAGCCATATTAATGGAGTGAAGCCTAATATGACAGATGAAGGACCGGCAGTAGATGGAAAAGGTAATCTGATTACCACCGATGGAACTTCTTGGAGAACATTGAAATCTATGAATAAAGATTTGGATTACAACTGGCGAATTTCCGCAGTTCTGCAAGATGCCGATAAGCAAGCTGTTACCCGTGCAGAGGAACCTGCTACTACTTATAATCTTTACATTGACGGTACACTCCTGAAAGAAGGTATTCAAGCTACTAATTATACGGTAGAGAGTGCAGCAGATGGCTCATATACAGTAACTGCGGTAGTTGGCGGTGTAGAAACGGCTGCATCTAATGCTGTAATTGTAGGTGTACCGACAGGCATTGATAAAGTAGAAGATGGTAGTGCGAAAGCATATTATGACAGCCAACTCCAGAAAGTTGTATTACCAGAAGTGGGAACTGCTTATATTTACTCTGTTAGTGGTACTCTGATAAAGCAAGTTATGAATGTTGAGTTTGTAGATATGTCGGACTTGCCGGCGGGAGTATATGTTGTACGAGGTGTACTTACCAGTGGAGAACAAATGATTAAAGTCCTTAAATAAGAATGTTAATAGATTGACAATGGAGGTTGAATAAGTCATCCTCTCCAGCGATTAAAAGTTCTCTCTGCCCTTTGGGGTATGAGGGAACTTTTTCTGTTATACGTTAGGAGAGAACTTTAATCATTTTTTCCGTAATTGCGTTTTATAATGGTGGCCTGAAAGGCTTTTTTGCTGAAGAGGAGCAGGTCTTCATCATCAAAGGCACGAAGGCTGTACCAAAAAAGAAAATCTCCCGTACCACCCAGAGTGCCGAATAATCCCAAAAAGAATATGTTGGCTTCTCCTGTACAGAATCCATGGATTGCAGGCATCACTCCCAATAAAATGCCCGGTAATAATAAGGATACCCGATAGAACTTCAATGGAATAGGACGAGTCAGAGAAAATCCTACTCCAGTCCAGTCAAAATGCCAGTGTAGGAGCTTTTTATCCTTTCCGCTAAACCAGTAAAGAATCCCTGCCTGGATTAGTATATAAAACACGAGGAGTAAAAATATGCAAAGCATAACTTGGGGACTACTGATTCCTTTTACAGCGGTACCCAATAAACGACCGGCACTATAGGATGAAGGTTCATCCCATACATAAACAAACAGATAGCTGCCTGTCAGGAACAGAATGAAAAAAACAGAAATCCTTTTATGTTGATGGACTTTGCCGTGAGTTTCACTTCCACTCCATCCGGGCGGTTGAATGGTTCCTTATTTGCATCTTTCTTTTCCATAGTTCCTTTTTACTGATTTCTACGCTGCAAAGATAACAAGAGTATGAAATTAATTTAGGTTATCAGAATGTTATCTTTATGTTAAGATGAAAAGAAAAGTTTATCTATATTTGCCTGAAATATAGAATGCTTGATGAAAAAGTCGTATTATATACTCCTTACAATAACTGCAACTGCCGCTGTTCTGTACTTACTTGGAAATTGGGTGGGACGAAGTTTCGAACTGAACCGGCAGCAAGTGATACGTAATATTCACGAAGCTTACGGCCGTGCGACGGATGCATTTGAAGCCGGACAAACTAAGGATTTGGCTGCCTTTTTCCGTCATGAACTGGATGAAGTGAATTTGAAGCGGATCAAGTTCCGTTTGGATACAGTATCTTTACACAGTGATTCCATCGTATTGAAACAGGATTTACGGTATTTTTCTGATTATCGGAAGCTATTGGAACAGCACTATACTTTCGTGTGCCCTGTGAATGATACTCAGGGAGTACATGCTTACATCCAGAATCTTCGTGCGGGGTTCATCGGCAAGCTGCTTTATATGTTCTTCGGAACGATAGCGGCTTTAGGGCTTCTATTATTTGCCATACGTAAGCAGGTGGATATTATTCGCCGGCAAGACGAACTGGCACGAATGCGTGAAGATTTCTCTTATGCTATGGTTCACGACATGAAGAATCCGATCAGTTCCATTCTGATTGGCCTCAAAGTGCTTCGTAGTGGAAAAGTAGATGATAAACCTGAGAAAAAAGAAAAACATTTTGATATACTGGAGGCGGAGGCTCAGCATTTGCTTGCGCTGGCCAATAAAGTGTTGACTATCTCTAAGTTGGAACATGGACAATTATTGCTGGACAAGAACTGGATTCAACTTCATCCTATGGTGGATGAACTGGTACACACGTTCACTGCTAAGGCAGAAAAGCCTATTACATTTCAGGTGGATTTACAGGAAGAGGGAGTCTGTGCTGATGAAGAATATCTGAAAGAGGCTTTAAGTAACCTGATAGACAATGCAGTGAAATACTCTAAGGATACGATAGATATACAGATTACTTCCTGCCTTTCCGGGCAGTATACTCAGATCAAGGTGCGGGATAATGGAATCGGTATTCCGCTTGCGGCTCAACGGATTGTATTTGATAAGTTTGAACGCGTAATTACCCGGAATGAGGATGCGAAGAAGAAAGTATCCGGCTTCGGCTTGGGGCTGAACTATGTGATGAATGTGGCCCGTGAACATGGAGGATACGTCAGTGTGGAGAGTGTGGAAGGAAAATATAGCGAATTTACGGTTTCTTTGCCATTGCCGGTGGAGAACGAGGAATGAGCGTGGCCTGACCTGTCCGCTTTTCGACAGGCAAGCCGAACCACGTCTTTTAAATTGTTATTCTACGGGAGGCACATCCAGAATGCTGCCATATCGATGGTATTCGAAGGAGATGCTTTGCTCTTTAATATAATGTATCAACTCTACACGTCCGTTTTTCACAGGTTTTGCCGTGGCAATGTATTTGTTTCTACGAGCCGCCTCTTCATACACTTCCATCGGAATATCAGCGCCACAAGTGCGGATGCGTTCATAGCTCCTCATTGTTTTGAGAAATTCATCGAATGTTTCTTTCTTTAGTGTACAGCCGGTAGATGATAATGCAGTCGTGCGATCATCATTCGGGTCAAAGCTGATAGTCAGTGGTGTGTGGCAGAGCTTTGCGGCAAGTGCAATCATTTCCGCTTCTTCGTTACTATCTCCCGGGAAAAGGCGGAGTACCATATTCTTTAATGGCAGATAACGGAATGCATTCTGTTCGCCATATAACTTATTGATATCCCGTGCATGCGCAAATTCTTCTTCATAAGCATGAGGATAACTTTGCTTATAATCCGTATTACTTTCCGGTTTGTCGGTAATCTTCACAAGGCAGGCGCAATAGTTCGGTCCGCCTGCTTTTACACCACCACCGAAAGCAGACAGTTTCATCCCACCGAAAGGTTGGCGGTTGACAATAGCACCTGTGATACCACGATTGATATAAAGATTACCTGCCAGAATGGAGTCTTTCCAGAGTTTTTGTTCGTTTTCATCCAGGCTTTGCAGACCGGAAGTCAAACCGTAGTCCAGGCTGTTTACCAACTCTATTCCCTGTTGAAGATTGTCAATACAAGCCACACTTAACATGGGACCGAACAATTCTGTGCGGAATGAATAACTACCCGGTTTTACTCCCCACTTCACGGTAGGGGCGAGGATGTATTGCTTCTCGTCGATAAACTTAGGTGGAACCAGCCAGGACTCGCCGAGTTCCAGTGTAAGGGCTTGCAATAACTTGTCGTTCCGGTTGGTAATCATGGGGCCTACTACGTTACCGGCTTCCCATACACTGCCTACTTTCATACTGGTGGCGGCATCCTTCAGCTTATCCTGGGAGTTCTTGTCTTCGTATACAGAGCGTTCTACAAGCAGTAGGGAACATGCTGAGCACTTTTGTCCGGCATTTCCGAAAGCAGAAGCAACGATATTCATGATGGCATGATCACGGTCGCCCGAGGCTGTAAGGATAATCGTATTTTTTTCCACCGGTTTCGGCAGAAAGTGGGGTAGACGGGTTGGTACGTGCAATGCTTTGGGCCGTATCCGTACCTCCTGTCAGGATGATATGCTTGATAGCCGGAGCTGTGGTCAGTTCTTTCAGTGCTTCACGGTCGGTTATAATGACTTGTAATGCTTCTTTGGGCACTCCTGCATCCCAGAAAGCCTTGGCAAATAGCCATGCTACGGGAGCAGCTACTGTTGCGGGTTTCAGTATCACGGTATTGCCACCGGCCAATCCGGCTACAATGCCGCCGATAGGAATGGCACATGGGAAGTTCCACGGCGAAATGACGAGGATTGTTCCTTTGGAGGTAATGTCCACATCATGCAGTGTGGCGAATTTTTTCATTGTTGTGGTATAGAAGCGGGCGTAGTCGATACCTTCGGATACCTCTACATCTCCTTCTAGCACTGTTTTACCTGTTACAGCACACATGCTGCCTATCAGATCTCCGCGCATATCACCCAGGCGATTGGCTGCTTCGAACATGATTCTATGACGTTCCTCTAAGGTAGTGTTCCGCCAGCCTGCGGGATCTTTCTCTGCAATGCCGATGATTTGCTTTATTTGTTCCGTATTGGCTTGCGACATTTCACAAATACATACTTCATCATTCTGGCAGCGGTCCATGTACTTATGGCGTTTTTCACAAATGATGGTTTCGGCTCCTATTTGCAGAGGAATGATTTCCGGAGTATCGGCGGAAGACTTTTTCCATTTGGCAAAGATCTTTCGTACCCATTCCTGGTTTTGAGGCAGATCAAAATCCGTATCCGGTTCGTTTTTCATCACATCGGATGGAGGGACGGGAGAATATGGTAAAAGCCTGTTCTGCGTGCGCGTAGGAATATGAGAAACGCTATCTTTCTTGTGATATGCTTCTTCAAACTGTTTTTGCAGGAAATTCCAGGTATCAGTTCCCGGTTTCAGATTGAATGAATGAGTGAGGAAGTTATCCGGAGCTGTATTTTCGTCCATGCGGCGCACCAGATAAGAGACTGCATTCAGGAAGTGTTCATCTTTCACTACCGGTGCATATAGTATGATGTGATTACCCAGTTGCGACTGTGCACGCCATACATGGTCGGCCATACCTTCCAACATCTCAAATGTCATATATTCTGAACTGTTGTTTTTCTGGCTCAACAGGTAAGCGTAGGCTATTGTGAACAGGTTATGCGAAGCCACTCCGATGTGCAACGCTTTTGCATTTTCGGGCAGCAGGGCGCGTTCCAGAATATGCAGGTAGTTTGCATCTACTTCCGTTTTTGTGGAAAGTATGGGGTTGGGCCAGCCGCGCAAGGAAGAAATCACGGTTTCCATTTCCAGATTGCAACCTTTTACAAGGCGCATTTTGAGTGGTGCACCTCCCTCAGCCACGCGTGCATTTGCAAATTCCAGCAATTCCGTCTGGAAATCATAAGCATCTGGCAGATAAGCTTGTACGACGATACCGGCTGAATAATCTTTGAATTCCGGTTTGCTTAGTACAGTTTTAAACAGGCGTAAAGTAAAGTGTGAATCTTTATATTCTTCCATATCCAGATTGACAAACTTCGCACGTTTCACTCCGTTTTCATCTGTATGCGGGAAGTCTATTGCTTTTTGGTAAAGAGCGGACATGCGTTTCACCAGTTCCGGGAAACTCTCTTCATAATTCAAAGCATGCGTCTGGGCATAGATGCCGGATATCTTTACGGAGATATAGTTAATATCCGGAGCTTCCAATGCTTCCAAGTAATGATGGTAACGGTGATCTGCTTCCCCATTGCCTAAAACGACTTCACCCAGCAGGTTCACATTTTGTCCAACCTTTTGCTGTGCACGTTCAGACAGGTGTCGGGTTAACTTGGGACGCGCTTCATCAAGGATAACTTTAGATGTATCCATGCGTAAGCGTTTCTTTATAATAGGTATGGCAATGAAGTCGAAATGATGTCCGAAGGTTTGGTACATTTTAAAGAGGAAAGTATCCCGCTTGTTTAGGAATTCAGGTACTCCATAGCGGTCTATCAGAGTCTTAATGCGGGCGGCAAGTTTTTTGCGATCACGTATCTGCGAAGATTCATCCAGCATTTTCACCAGGAACTTCTTGTCCTGCGGGCGTTGCACCATGACGGCATATTTATGCTGTTCCTTGCGTTCTTCGTTTGTGATGGTTTGCTCACACGTGTTGTGTAGCTTCAGTACCCATTCTTGTACCTCGGCTATGGTAGGTCTATTATCCATAATCTATTCATGTTTAGTAAATGACTGAAAATAAATATCACTTGCGAACTAAAAACATGAATAAAGGGTGGGGCTGAACATTACGGCACGATACCGGTGCAAGGTCTGGAGAGCTTGCTGCGAAAACCGGTCAAAGATTAATCTTCTACCCATAGTACAGTGATGTTAAAGGTTAATGTATGCCTGATGCAAATATACACTAATTCTTTTATTATCAAAGAGAAAGAAATAAAAAAGTGATAAGGTGGTAAGGTGATAGGGCGATAAAGTCATGAATCAAAAGAGCTAAGGTGAGGACTGCTTTCTTATGCCTTAACAAAGATTTTTCTCACTGTTATGAGAAGAAAAACTCATGAGTATGAGAAAATATTCTCTTTACTATGAGATTTTATTCTCATAATGGCGAGAATATTTGAGAAAAGTAGTCTATTTCTTGTTGCTGCGTGGTTCTTCAAAAGAAACTTTTGGCATGATTTCCTTTGTAATGATTTGCTTTGATGCGTTCGCTGATGAAGAAGTTTTCCCATAAAGCATCTGTAAGCTTTTAAAGTTCAAATCCCCAATATCATACTAACATTTGGGATTATAATCCTAAAATTCATACTGTTTTTGGGGATTAGCCGTTGCCGGTTACGAAGAAACCTCATTACCGTTCTATAAAGTAGTAACGGTAATGAGGCTTTTATCAGAAAGAAGTATTATATTCGCTTACTTTACTTCCCAAATATCATTCGTCATCAACAGTTCCTTGAAGTTGTGATACTTCTTCTTTGCTGATACTTCTTCAATCTGTTCCATTACAGCATCGTCATAAGTCGGAGCTTCCACATCGCGGATTACACCGAGAGCAACCGGGAAGTCAGGACCTTCCATCAGAGCCAATTTCAGTTGCAATGTATTATCCATGCAGTGTGCATCATGAACAAGGATATCCTTTTCTGTGATATCGTTTTCGCCCAGCTTCACAACTTTCAGTCCGAAACCTTCCTGCATCAATCCAAACTCTTTGTTCTCACCGAAAAGCATTGGCTTACCGTGTTCCAGGTAGATAGCATTCTTGGCACGTCCGTCTTTGTTGTATACAGAGTCGTAGGTTCCGTCATTGAAGATAACGCAGTGTTGCAAAATCTCACACACAGCAGTTCCTTTATGATTAGCAGCAGCCTTCAGAACTTCTCCTGTGCCGGGACCATCTGTGGCTACACAGCGTGCAAAGAAACGTCCACGGGCACCGAAGCAGAGTTCAGCTGGGTGGAACGGATCTTCTACCGTACCATAAGGAGAGGATTTGCTGACGAAGCCACGGGGAGACGTCGGGGAATATTGTCCTTTTGTCAGACCGTAGATGCGGTTGTTCAGCAATAGAATGTTGATATCTATATTACGACGGATAGCATGGATAAAGTGGTTACCACCGATAGCCAGACCGTCACCATCACCTGAAACCTGCCAAACGCTCAGGTTAGGATTGGCTACTTTACATCCGGTAGAGATGGCGGCAGCACGTCCGTGGATAGTCTGCATCGCATACGCATTCATATAATAAGGCAGACGGCTGGAGCAACCGATACCCGAAATAACGGCAGTTTCCCAAGGCTTAACACCGATTTCTGCCAGTGCTTTGTGCAGTGAATTCAAGAAGAAGTGGTCACCGCAACCCGGACACCAACGAGGCTGTCCTTTTTTGAAATCTTTAGCTGTATATTCGCTCATGTCTTTCGATACTTTACGGGGTTATTATTTATTTAAAATCTCGGTGAAGGCAGTCACCAGTTCACTTACTAAGAACGGCTGTCCCTTGACTTCATTGAATTGATACGGAGTGAAATTATCCACCTTCATGCGGAGATAACCGGCAAATTGTCCCAGATTCTGTTCGGCAACTACCACTTTCTTGTATTTCTTCAATACTTCAGCCGTATTTTTAGGCAGCGGATTGATATAAGAGAAGTGAGCTAAGGCTACTTTTTGTCCGGCTTTGTTCATCTCTTCCATAGCAGAATACAAGTGTCCGTAAGTACCGCCAAAACCTACAATCAGCAGGTCTGCATCATCTGCACAGCCTTGTACCTCTACATCGGGTACAGCAATCTTTGCAACTTTTTCTGCACGCAGGTGGCACATCAGATTGTGGTTTTCAGGATCGGTAGAGATCGCACCAGTGTTGCTGTCTTTTTCCAGACCACCGAGGATATGAGTATAGCCTTCTTGTCCCGGAACGGCCCAGTAGCGTACCTGGTTCTCAGGATTGCGTTTATAAGGAGTATAGTTATCCTTCATTTCAGGAGTAACATACTGAGGTTTGATTTCAGGATATGTATCCAGATTCGGCAGCTTCCATGCACCGGAGCCGTTGGCTACGAAACCGTCTGTCAACAGAACTACCGGAGTCATGTGTTCCAAAGCCATCTTACAAGCTGCATAGGCTGCATCGAAGCAGTTTGTCGGTGAGGTTGCAGCAATAACTGGCATTGGGCTTTCGCCGTTACGGCCAAACAAAGCCTGCAACAAGTCCGTTTGTTCCGATTTAGTCGGCAAACCTGTGGAAGGACCACCGCGTTGTACATCCAGAACAACCAGAGGAAGTTCTGTAATCACTGCAAGGTTCATAGCCTCTGATTTCAGGCAGACACCCGGGCCGGAAGTGGTAGTTACAGCCAATGCACCAGCAAAAGAAGCACCGATAGCCGTAGCACAGCCGGAAATCTCATCTTCGCATTGGACGGTAATGACACCTAAGGATTTATGTTTGGAGAGTTCATGTAATACGTCCGTAGCCGGAGTGATGGGATAAGAACCCAGGAATAACTTCAGACCTGCTTTTTCAGCAGCAGCAATGAAACCGTAGGCTGTAGCTTTGTTGCCCATGATATCCATGTATATTCCGGGCGTCTTTATCTTACTTTCTATCTTATAAGTATGTGCTACGGAAGCGTGTGTATTGTGACCATAGTCGTAACCGGCGTGAATCACCTTGATGTTAGCTTCTGCTATTTCCGGCTTTTTTGCAAACTTCTCTCTAAGGAAATCTTCTGCAATCTTCAGGTCGCGATTGAACAACCAGCATACCAAGCCAAGAGCGAACATGTTGCGGCATTTCAGCATTGCTTTGTTATCCATACCTGTTTCTGCCAGACAGTCTTTCACCATTTGAGAAATAGGGGCAGCAATAACATCTTGCTTGATACCCATTTCTTCGATAGGATTGTCAGTCTTGAAAGCGGCTTTCTGTAAATCGGAAGCTTGGAAACAGTCTGTGTCGATAATGATGCAAGCAGTAGACTTAGCAAGCTTATACTGTGTTTTCAATGCGGCAGCGTTCATAGCTACCAATACGTTGCATTTATCACCCGGGGTGAATACTTTGTTGGCGCCGATGTGTACCTGGAAACCTGATACGCCGGTCAGAGAGCCTTGCGGGGCGCGGATATCTGCGGGATAGTCGGGGAAAGTACTGATGTCATTTCCCACCGTAGCCGATACTGTTGAAAAGATGTTGCCGGCGAGCTGCATACCATCGCCGGAGTCTCCGGAAAAGCGGACTACCACTTGATCCAGTTCTTTTACCATCATGTCGTTTGCCATAATTTCGTATTACTATGATTAATTTATAGGATCACTTAAAATCTGTTTTCATGTTGGTTGGGGTACTTACAAAAAGTACTACGCTTTTTATAGGCACGTTTGCAAATGTCGGAAAGTTATGCGACTTGGCAAAATCTTTTTGAGTTAATCTGTGATTGTGTACTAAAAGAATTGAGAAATGAGTGTTTTTTGATATTTGGAGTGAACAAAACTCTGACTATGTGTCTGACTTGAACGAATAAAAGTTGCATATTATCATTTGTTCTGCTGATGCATGTGTTGACTAAATGTAAGTGTGGATGCTTAATTTGATGCTGTGTGAAGCTGTTTTGACTTTACACTTTGATAAAATCTTGTGTTGCTTGTATTTTCTTGACTTCTCGATAAAAGATTCGTTCGGCCTTGTAAAATCGGGAGAATGCCTTATCTTTGCAACCGCAAATGTTGCTGGTCCTGTAGTTCAACGGATAGAATAGAAGTTTCCTAAACTTTAGATAGGGGTTCGATTCCCCTCGGGACTACAAAATAAAAAGGGAAGTCGAACGAATCGACTTCCCTTTTTTATCGTTAACTTTATAGTTCTTATTTAGCTACTTCAGCAGCAGGTTCAGCTATTTTTTGTTCTTCAACATCATGTATGCGATAGGAGATGCAATGAACGAAGAAGACAATGTACCAATTACAACACCGAGAATCATTGCGAATGCGAAGCTGCGGATAGAATCGCCACCAAGGATGAAGATACACAGCAACACAATCAATGTACTCAGTGAAGTATTGATAGTACGTGCCAGAGTTGTATTCAATGAGTCGTTGAACAGTTGTTTTCTGTCACGTTTCGGATACAAGCCGAAGAACTCACGTACACGGTCGAAGATTACCACCTTGTCATTGATAGAGTAACCGATAGCTGTCAGAATAGCACCGATGAATGTCTGGTCAATTTCCAGTGAGAATGGCATCCAGCCCCAGCAGAGAGAATAAGCGCCCAGAATCATCAATGTATCACTTGTCAGTGCAGCTACAGAACCTACACTATATGCAATGTTACGGAAACGAATCAAGATGTACAGACCAATAGCAATCAAAGCAAGCACTACAGACCACATAGCCGATGTTTTGATATCATCTGCAATACTCGGACCTACTTTCTGTGAGCTGACGATACTACCACCAGTATGGTTTTCACGATCGATAAATGTTTCCAGAGTAATGTTTTGCGTCAATACGGGCTTCAATGTCTCATAGAGATATGCTTCTATTTCAGAGTCAACATTGTTGCCGTCTTCTTCAATACGATAGTTTGTACTGATACGTACAGTTTTCTTATCTGTACCGATAGCGATTACACTAACGTTAGCGTCACCAAATTTACTGGAGATTAACTCGCGTACTTGTTCTGGTTCTACCGCATTCTCAAATTGTACCTTGAAGTTACGTCCACCTGTGAAGTCGATACTTTGGCTTAGGCCGCGTACAAAGAGTGAACCGATACAGATTACAAGAATAATACCTGTAATTGTCAACCACTTCTTGTTGCCACCCATGAAGTCAAAATGTACATTCGCCATCAAGTTCTTGGAGATCTTAGAAGAGAAGGTCAGGTTCAACCATTTATCTTTATTCATGAAGTATTCATAAACCAAACGTGTCATAAACATAGCGGTAAAGAATGAAATCAAGATACCGATAATCAAAGTCGTGGCGAAACCACGGATAGGACCTGTACCGAAGTTGAACAGGATTATACCTGTAATAATAGAAGTTAAGTTAGAGTCGAAGATAGCTGAGAATGCGTTGGAGTAACCATCTGCGAGTGCTTTCTTCACACCCTTACCTGCACGCAATTCTTCTTTGGTACGTTCGTAAATCAATACATTAGCATCCACAGCCATACCCAGTGCCAACACCATACCGGCAATACCGGACATTGTCAAGGCCGCCTGGAAAGACGAGAGGATACCCAATGTAAGGAACATGTTCAATACCAGTGCACCATTGGCAACCATACCCGGAATGAAACCGTACATAGTGCACATATAAACCATCAACAGAATCAATGCAACGATGAATGAGAATACACCGGCGTTGATAGAAGCTTGTCCCAAAGACGGACCTACGATATCTTCCTGAACGATACGTGCAGGAGCCGGCATCTTACCTGACTTCAATACGTTCGCTAAGTCTTTTGCTTGCTCAGGAGTGAAGTGCCCGGTAATTTGTGAGTTACCACCTGTAATTTCTGTATTTACATTCGGTGCAGAATATACATAGCCGTCCAATACGATAGCAATGCTCTTACCAATGTTCTGCTTAGTCAACTGAGCCCAGCGGCGTGAACCGTCTGTATTCATAGACATACTTACAGCAGGCTTGCCAAATTGGTCGTATTCGTCTTTAGCGCTTACAACAACGTCGCCTTCCAACGGAGCACGTCCGTTACGTTCGGTTGAACGGATAGCGTAAAGTTCGAAAGTCTGTCCTTTAGGATCGTATTCATAAGCAGAAACACCCCATTTCAGACGGAGATCTTTCGGAAGTTCAGACTGGATTTCTTTCATAGAAAGATATCTGTTGATGTCAGCTGTATCCTTGTAATTAGCATAAGCTACAACGGGACCTTGTCCGCTGGAGTTAATTTGTAGAACAGCCAGTAACGGGTGTTCTTTCTTAATTTGTGCTAAATCTACAGATTGTGCTTTGTTTTCACCTTTCAATGCTGCGGCAAGACTATCGGCAGTGCTGGTAGCTTGTGCCACAACCGGAGTAGCAGTGCTGTCAACGGCTACACTGTCAGCCGGTGCTTCATTAGATAAAATGCTGCGCAGTTTGTTATCAGCAGCTTGCAGATAAGGTGCAACATCCTTTGCATTGTACGTTTCCCAAAACTCCAGATTAGCAGAACCTTGCAGTAATTTTCTTACACGCTCCGGTTCTTTGATACCCGGAAGTTCCACCATGATACGTCCCATCTTGTCTTCCAGACTCTGGATATTGGGCTGAACCACACCAAAGCGGTCGATACGAGTACGGAGTACATTGTATGAGTTATCAACTGCGGCTTTTACTTCCGAACGCAGTACTTTTTCTACTTCAGCGTCGGGAGTCTTTTGGTTAACTTTGTCTTTTAATTGTTGAGTAGCGAAAAGTTCAGAAAGACGTGCATCCGGAGCAATTCTGTGATACTCTCTAACAAACAGGGTAATGACGTCATCCTGGCTGCTAATAGCCTGTTTGGCGGCAGTTGCCAATGCTTGGTTGAATGCTTCATCGGTTTTGTTGTCCGCCAATGCTTTGATAACATCAGGAACAGAAACTTCAAGGATAACGTTCATACCACCCTTTAAGTCCAAACCTAAACTGATCTCCATCTCACGACACTGTTTCAGTGTCCAATTGCCGAACCACACTTTCTCGTTTGACAGAGAATCCAGGTAGTCCTGCTCTAACTTCAGATCACCTTTTGCGTACTCTTTTGCCTTATTGTTATAATGGCGAGTCACAAAAGAGAAGGAAAGGTAGAACACACATACCAGTGTGAGCAAAATTGCAAAAACCTTTACAAATCCTTTGTTTTGCATGTTACTTTTAGTTTATTATGATTACTTTATTAATTGATTTCTATAGCGTACAAGGCTGCAAATATAGTTTTTTTTCACATTCGGAAGTAAAAGGAACTCAAATATTTGCATCTGGCAATGATTTTGCTGCCTTTGTATGGCACTAATTTTACTTCATTCCACGATTTTTTAACATTGGTTCCAGTTGAGGCTCAGCACCACGGAAATTCTTGTAAAGTGTCATCGGGTCTTCACTGTTACCTTTTTCAAGAACATTATACCGGAAAAGATCTGCTGTCTTTTTGTCGAAGATGCCATGCTCTTTGAAAGCTTCAAAAGCATCGTTGTCCAATACGTTTGCCCATAAATAGCTGTAGTAGCCTGCAGCATAACCACCAATGATATGATTGAAGTAGGTGGTACGATAACGCGGGGCTATTTCGGGGATAAGATTCAATTGATTCATGGCTTCTTTCTCATATGCCAATACATCCAGATTCTTGGTGTCAGTCAGGTTGTGCAGATTCATATCCAGAATGGCAGCAGCCAGTAATTCAGTGGTCATGAAGCCTTGATTGAAGGTTTTCTGATTCAGAATCTTTTCGATAAGGCTGTCGGGAATGGTCTCTCCTGTCTGATAATGCTTGGCATACATTTTCAGTACTTCAGGTTCAGTAGCCCAATGTTCATTTATCTGGGAGGGCAATTCAACAAAGTCACGTACGACATTTGTTCCGGAAATGCCTTTATAGTTACACTTAGTCAGTAATCCGTGCAGAGCGTGCCCAAATTCATGGAATAGAGTTTCTACTTCATCGATTGTTAACAGTGACGGAGTGTCGCCTACAGGTTTGGTGAAACTGCATACGTTGCATACCAACGGACGAATATCGCCTTGTTGTTCACGATAGTTACTCATCCATGCACCACCGCTCTTGCCCGGACGTGGGAAATAGTCTACATAGAAGATACCCATATGAGAGCCATCTGCGTCTTTTACTTCGAATACTTCTACGTCAGGATGATATACGGGAATACCTTCCAGCCTCGTTAATGTAATGCCATAGAGCTTGTTGGCAACTGCGAAAGCTCCTTCACGCACGTTTTCCAGTTTAAAGTAAGGCTTGATTTCATCTTCTTCAAGATTATATTTCTCTTTGCGAAGCTTTTCAGTATAATACCACCAGTCCCATGCTTCCAGTTTTTCTCCTTTGCCTTCTTTATCCATGATCTTTTGCAAATCAGCAGCTTCGGCTTTTGCTTTCGGCAAGGAGTAGCTCCACAGGTTATTCAGGAAATTCATTACAGTAGTGGAGTTCTTAGCCATTGTGTTATCCAGAACGAAATTGGAATAACAGTCAAAACCCAGTAATTGTGCTTTCTCAAGGCGAAGACTTACAATGTCTGTAATGATTTTCTTGTTATCGTTCTTATCATTGTTGTTACCGCGATTGATATAAGCCTTGTATATCTGTTCACGCAACGGGCGGTTTTCTGAGTATTGCAGGAATGAGAGTCGGCTGGCATTTCCTAAAGTGAACAGCCATTTTCCTTCCTGGCCGTCTGCTTTTGCTTCTTCTGCTGCGCTTTGACGGAACCACTCGGGCAGTCCGGCAAGATCTTCTTCTTTGTCGATGTATAGTTTGAAAGCATTATTTTCATTCAGAATATTATCGCTGAATGTGAGACCTAATGTGGACAACTGTTTGTTGATCTCACGCAGACGTGTCTGCTTTTCGGGAGAAAGGTTTGCACCGGAGCGAACAAAGTCTTTATAAGTCTCTTCCAACAGACGCTCTTGTTCAGTGGTCAGTTTCAAAGATTCTTTTTGTTGGTATACGGCATTTACTTTTTTAAAGAGCTCTTGGTTCAGTGAGATATTATCGCTGTGCTCTGATAATGTCGGAGCTATTTTTATGGACAGTTCATTCAAGCCGGGTGTCTTTTCGGCATCCGTCATATTATAGAAAATAGCACTAACCCTGTCCAGTATCGGAGCGCTATTGTCGAGAGCAACGATTACATTTTCAAAAGTAGGTGCTTCAGAATTATTCACTATAGCATCGATATTCGCGTTTTGTTCTTCGATCCCTTTCAAAAAGGCGGGTTCGTAATGTTCCAGTTTAATTTTATCGAAGGGCGGTACGCCATGTTCGGTTTGGAACTCAGACAAAAACGGATTTGTTTCCGTTTGTGTGGTACAGGAGTACATCATACAAGTTGTAGCTAAAATAAAAATACACTTCTTAAACATAGTTTTAAGTATTAGATATTAATCATTTTTTTCTTTATTCTTTTTTCTTCAGATAACACCAGATTGGATAATGGTCAGACTCTTTTATAGATCGGTCTACCATACAGTTATAAGATTTTAGATTTTTACTTGCCAGGATATTGTCAATCCTGAAGTAGAATTTGTTTTGATTGTAAGAGATACCTAGTCCGCGACCCGATTGTGTGAAAGTGTCATTCAGTCCCTGGCCGATTACTCTGTGAGCGTAGGAGATGGGTGTATCGTTAAAGTCACCGCATACGATAATGTAAGGGTGTTGTGACGCTGCAATTTCTTGTGCGATGCTGTCGGCTTGCGAACCACGGATGGCAGAAGCTTCTGCCAGTTTGCGGATAAGCAGGCGGGCACCGCTTTTTACCTTTTTCGTTTCGGGAGATTTGAGCATACTTTCATAGACAACTTTATCTTCTTTCGTCAGTTTATTAGATTCCAGATGGTTGTTGATAAGCATTACAGTATCTTCCCCTATTTTTAGCTCATAAACCGCAGAACCATTGTATTCGCTGGCATAATCTAATCTGCGGGACGAAAGTATGGGGTATTTGGAATAACAGGCTATCCGGTTGGTATGGCCTTTTCCGCTTCCTACAGTTTGAATCTTATGATAAGGATAATCTTTCAGAGCTTTCTCGACATCTTTTTGGCTGAGATAATGAGAAGATTCAATGGTCTGGTACTCTTGTAGGCATAGGATGTCTGCTCCACTGTTCTTCAGATAATTTAAAATAGGGTTCTCTCCGTCTTTCTTAACGGCTCCATCGAATCCCATTATATTGTACGATAAAACTTTGAAGCTGTTTTCCGGTAACTTGTTCGTATGAAAATTAATAGGAAAATAAGTCCGTATCTGCGGATAGCATAGAAGAAGGCTTGTCAATGTGACTAATGCAAACTTATAATTCTGGATAATAAGCCAAAAGACCAGAAAGCAAATATTAATCACCAGAAAGATAGGAAATGCCAGTCCGAAACAGGACTCCACAGGATGTGCGGCCGGCTTAATATACGGGCTGTAAGCGGTAAGAAGCAACAAACCTATGAAGAAGATGTTGACCGCTAAAATCAGATAAGCGACGAATCTGCCAATATGCCTTATTCCCATATTTCTATATTATCGTTTGCTCGCATCGAAAAGACTTTTCTTTTCTTCCGTAGCCAGGCTTTCGTATCCCGATTTTTTTAGTTTATCGAGGATGCGATCTATTTCTTCTGACTGAACTTTCTTGCGGGCGTTGTAATCGTAGTCTTTCTGACGACTGTTACCATAATGCACTTTCATTTTGGGTTTGCGAGGCTTGAAGCTGAATACTGAAACGATAGCATCCAGAATCTTATTAATCCAGGACGTAATGTCTCTGCCTTTACTCAATCCTGCTGCAAACCAGACTCCTGCTAATGCGCCACCCAAATGGGCGATATGTCCACCTGCATTGCTGGATGTGATGAACAGTAAATCAGTACCGATAACAATCAGTGCCAGATATTTCAGTCGTATCGTGCCAAATAGGAATAATCGTATCGGGTAGTTCGGCTCACGATATGCGGTCGCAGCTACAATAGCAAGCACAGACGCAGATGCTCCCAGCATAAATGAGTAGTCAACCATCGGACGGAAATACGGAAAAACGTTATATGCCACCATGTACAGCAATCCGCCGCAAATACCTCCCAATATATAAACTCCCCGCAAATGCTTTGCAGAGAAGAACATCAGGAACAATGCGCCAAACCAATATAGCCATAGCATGTTGAACAGAATATGCAGAAAACCTGCATGCATAAACATGTATGTGAACAGCGACCAAGGCTGTATGATGAATTGTGTAAATGAAGCAGGAAGCTCCAACCATTCAAATACCCCTCCAAGACTACGGTTGAATAGCTGCAAAATAACTTCCGTCAGCGTAGTAACCACAAAGACGGCTACGTTGATATAAATCAGTTGGATATAAATATTCCCTCTCCGAAAAGCTTCTTTAAGATCAGTTGTAATAGTACCCATTTCCTCTGTCTTTTTTTCTCCAATACATGATCAGTATAAAACCGAATATCATACCACCCAAGTGTGCAAAGTGAGCTACATTGTCGTTAGGATTGTTGGCAAAACCAGCGTACAGTTCAATCAATGCGTATCCGATAACAAAGTACTTGGCTTTTATCGGAAACGGCAACGGAAATATGAATAGCGGCTGATTGGGGAATAACATTCCGAAGCCCAGCAAAATGGCATACACGGCCCCTGAAGCTCCTACGGTAACTCCGTTTAAAAGAGCATTCAGATTTGCCATGGATGGATAGGTGTAGTTCATATTGTCCCGCATGATTTGAGCGCCTTCCTGATATACGGTATTAATCATTTCCGGACTCATTCCGGTCTTTGCAGCCTGGATGCGTATGTATGTTACCAGCATACTGATTAAGCCTGCACCTATACCACATATCATATAGTAAGATAAAAAACGTTTGGGTCCCCATACTTGCTCGAGTATGCGACCAAACATCCACACGGCAAACATGTTAAAGAAAAGGTGCGTAAAGCCTCCATGCATGAACATGTATGTGATAAGTTGCGCTATGTTAAAGTCATCGGCAAGAAAAAAGTGAAGTCCCAGATAACGGGCTAAATCCAGGCCGTAACTTTGAGCAACAATGGTCGCAAGAAAGACCAGTACATTAATGATTAATAGGTTCTTAGTAACTGTTGGTATGGCATTCATAATCTGTTATTTCATTCATTGAGTTGCAAAAATACGAATAAATTCTGTTCTATAACAGAAAAACGACTTTCTATTCCTTTTTTTCGCCAAAATCCAATCTTTTTTTAATGTTTTTATTTGATATTCAGAAATATTGCTCTATTTTTGTAGAGCTTTGTGAAATTCTATTGCAGATATCTTTTGTGTAACATATTAATTATTAAATTTTAAATTTATGAACAAGTCAGAACTTATCAGCGCTATGGCAGCAGAGTCCGGTTTGACAAAAGCGGATTCTAAGAAAGCATTGGATGCTTTCATGGCATCAATCACAAAGGCTCTAAAGGCTGGTGATAAAGTATCATTGGTTGGCTTCGGTACGTTTGCTGTGTCAGAAAGAGCAGCACGTCTGGGCATTAATCCTTCTACCAAACAGAGCATTACGATTCCTGCAAAGAAAGTTGCTAAGTTTAAACCTGGTATGGAGTTGACTTTGGCCATCGGATAAAGACGGCTACGAATAAAGAATAGAAAAGGAGATGCAGCAGCACCTCCTTTTTTATTATCCCTACAAACGGAGTACTTAATTCGCCAAAATATAGTATCTTTGCACCCGGAAAATACTTTTAAATCATGAATATAGAAGATAAACTGGTAACGTCCGTAATCAATGGACTGAAAGCACTGTACGGACAGGATGTGCCTGCCGCACAGGTGCAACTGCAAAAAACCAAGAAAGAATTTGAGGGACACCTCACGCTGGTCGTTTTTCCTTTCCTGCGCATGTCAAAGAAGGGACCGGAGCAGACAGCACAAGAGATTGGTGAATACCTGAAAGCTAATGAACCTTCCGTTGCTGCGTTCAATGTCATCAAAGGTTTCCTGAACCTGACCATTGCTTCTTCTGCCTGGATTGAGTTACTGAACAACATTCATGCCGATAAACAGTACGGTATTACTACTGCCACGGATCATTCTCCGCTGGTTATGATAGAATATTCTTCACCCAATACCAACAAACCACTTCACTTAGGTCATGTGCGCAATAACCTTTTGGGTAATGCCTTGGCCAACATCGTTATGGCGAACGGTAACAAAGTGGTAAAGACGAATATCGTGAACGACCGCGGTATTCATATCTGCAAATCCATGTTGGCATGGTCCAAATATGGAAATGGTGAAACTCCTGAATCATCCGGTAAAAAGGGCGATCATCTGGTAGGTGACTATTATGTAGCTTTCGATAAACATTATAAAGCTGAAGTGAAAGAGCTGATGGCCAGATTCCAGGCTGAAGGTGCGACGGAAGAAGAAGCTAAAGCGAAAGCAGAAGCTGCCTCTCCTTTGATGAACGAAGCTCGTGAAATGCTGGTAAAATGGGAGGCCGGTGATCCGGAAGTACGTGCACTCTGGACAAAAATGAATAATTGGGTGTACGAAGGTTTTGATGAAACTTATCGTAAGATGGGTGTGGGGTTTGACAAGATATATTATGAGTCAAATACCTATCTTGAAGGTAAAGAGAAAGTTATGGAAGGTCTTGAAAAAGGTTTCTTCTATAAGAAAGAGGATGGCTCTGTATGGGCTGACCTTACTCCGGAAGGCTTGGATCACAAATTGTTGCTCCGTGCCGATGGAACTTCAGTTTATATGACTCAAGATATCGGTACAGCAAAATTGCGTTTTGCAGATTATCCTATTGACAAAATGATTTATGTTGTAGGTAATGAACAGAACTACCATTTCCAGGTGCTTTCTATCTTGCTTGATAAACTCGGTTTCGAATGGGGAAAGGGGCTTGTGCATTTCTCTTATGGTATGGTCGAGTTGCCTGAGGGTAAGATGAAGAGTCGTGAAGGTACAGTAGTAGATGCCGATGACTTGATTGAGGAAATGGTGAACACTGCTAAGGAAACTTCAAATGAACTGGGAAAACTGGATGGTTTGACTCAGGAAGAGGCTGATAATATTGCCCGAATTGTAGGATTAGGTGCTTTGAAATACTTTATTCTCAAAGTGGATGCCCGCAAGAATATGACGTTCAATCCGAAAGAGTCAATCGACTTTAATGGAAATACAGGACCGTTCATTCAATATACGTATGCGCGTATTCAATCTGTATTACGTAAGGCGGCTGAAGCCGGTATCGCAGTTCTGGCTGAAATCCCTGTAGGTATCGAGTTGAGTGAGAAAGAGGAAGGACTTATTCAAATGGTGGCTGATTTTGCAGCTGTTGTGAAGCAGGCAGGCTCAGATTACAGTCCATCTATTATTGCCAACTATACTTATGACCTGGTGAAAGAATATAATCAGTTCTACCACGATTTCAGTATCCTGCGCGAAGAGGATGAAGCCGTGAAAGTATTCCGCCTTGCTTTGTCGGAGAATGTGGCTAAAGTAGTTCGTCTCGGCATGGGATTGCTGGGTATCGAAGTACCGGACAGAATGTAATTACAGATAGTATTATAAAACATCAGCCCCGGAATGATTCTTTCATTCCGGAGCTGATTGTTTTATGATGAATCGCTTTATACTTTCTTCTTGGCATATTTTCCACGTTTCGGTTTTGCCGGAGCTGATGCAGCTTTTTCACTTTGCAGTTTGACGATTTCCAAGCAGGCATCCAGACTTAAATCTTCCGGAACGATATCTTTTGGAATCTTATAATTGCTGCCTTTATAAGCGATATAAGGGCCATATCTTCCGTTCATGATTTCCAATTCCGGTTCTTCTTCGAATTTTTTAAGATGCTTCTTGGCTTCCGCTTCCGCTTTTTCCTTGATCAGTTCCAGAGCCTCTTCCAATTCTATTTCCATAGGATCTGCTCCTTTGGGAAGTGAGGTATAGGTTCCGCTATAATAAATATACGGACCGAAACGTCCGGCATTGACGCTGACAGTTTTACCTTCATGTTCTCCAAGGGTACGTGGCAACTTGAACAGTTCCATAGCCTCTTCCAGGGTAATAGTCTCGATAGACATGCCTTTCTTCAGAGGAGAAAAACGAGGTTTCTCTTCGTCTTCCGCACTTCCTATCTGTACTACCGGACCGAAACGTCCAATCTTGACTGAAACAGGTTTGCCACTGACGGGATCGTCTCCCAATAAGCGTTCTCCGGTCTTATGTGCATTCTTGGCAGCGAGGGTACTTTCTACAGATGGATGGAACGTTTTATAGAACGTCTTCATGATAGTCGTCCATTTTGTATCACCTTCTGCTATCTCGTCGAATTGTTTTTCTACGCTTGCCGTGAAGTTGTAGTCCATGATGCTGGGGAAGTATTGCATCAGGAAGTCGGTTACAACTGTGCCGGTATCTGTAGGTAACAGTTTGGCTTTCTCAGCCCCGGTAATCTCAGTGTGTGTATCATCTGCAATCTTATCTTTCTTCAAAGTGATTACATTGTATAAACGCTCTTCGCCAGTCTTGTCTCCCTTCTCTACATACTCACGCTGCTGTACAGTAGAAATAGTAGGTGCATAAGTTGAAGGACGGCCGATACCCAACTCTTCCAGTTTGCGTACCAGGCTTGCTTCAGTATAGCGGGGTGTATGTTGCGTGAAACGTTCCGTAGCAGTTATATTCTGGTACTGTAGTTTCTGTCCCTTCTTCAAAGGAGGTAACAGATGGCTTTCATCTTCCTGCTCCACATCATCATCATAAGATTCTCTGTATACGCGCAGGAAACCATCGAATTTTACTACTTCTCCGGTTGCATTGAATGTATCAGATGCATTGCTGATGCTGATGGTTGCTGTTGTCTTCTCCAGTTCGGCATCTGCCATCTGGGAAGCTATAGTACGTTTCCAGATTAGGTCATACAGTTTCTTCTCCTGTGCGCTACCTTCTATTTGCGCCTGTTCCATATATGTAGGACGGATAGCTTCGTGTGCTTCCTGTGCCCCTTTGGTCTTGGTACTGAAGTGACGTGGATGCACATATTTGTCCCCCATCATGTTAGCGATGGCTTCTTTACTGCCGTTGATTGCGTATTCCGATAAGTTTACCGAGTCGGTACGCATATAAGTGATACGTCCGGATTCGTACAGTCTCTGAGCCACCATCATGGTTTGAGCAACCGTGAAACCAAGCTTACGTGCTGCTTCCTGTTGCAGGGTAGAAGTGGTGAACGGTGCGGCCGGGCTTTTCTTTACCGGACGAGTCGTAATATCTTCAATGGTAAACATTGCTGCCTGGCAATGCTCCAATAGTTTCTGAGCTTCTGCTTTAGTCTTGAGGCGGCGTGCAAGTTCTGCTTTCATCTCCACAAGTTTGCCGTCAGTGTCGGGAACCAGGAAAATAGCAGTGACCTTATAAGATGCTTCACTTTGGAAAGCATGTATTTCACGTTCGCGCTCTACGATGAGGCGTACGGCTACTGATTGTACACGTCCGGCAGAAAGTGCAGGTTTTACTTTCTTCCACAGTACGGGCGATAATTCAAAACCCACGATACGGTCGAGGATACGGCGAGCCTGTTGTGCATTGACAAGATTGATGTCAATGTTTCGAGGTTGCTCAATAGCCTTTAATATAGCGGTTTTGGTAATTTCATGGAATACGATGCGTTTGGTATGTTCCGGATCGAGTTTCAATACCTCATACAAGTGCCACGCGATGGCTTCTCCCTCGCGGTCCTCATCGGAAGCCAACCATACGGTATCTGCTTCTTTCGCTTCAGATTTCAGTGTCTTTACCAGCGCTTTTTTATCTTCCGGGATTTCATAGTCCGGTTCAAAGTTCTTTTCAACGTCAATACTGAATTCTTTTTTCTTCAAATCGCGTATATGACCATAGCTGGAAAGAACCTTATAATCTTTTCCCAGGAACTTCTCAATTGTTTTTGCTTTTGCCGGTGACTCGACAATGACAAGGTTTTTTGGCATAAATTTCTGTTTTATAGTGACTCCTGTCACTGAATTCGCCCGCAAAAGTAGAAAAAAACAATTGTTTCCACCTTATAATATGTAGAGAATATATTCTTTTTTAGTAAAAATGACTTTTTTTGCCTCGTTGTTTGTTAAAAACGGAAACTCACACCACCTACGAAATTGATACCTTCTGTAGGATATCCCCAATAATATTGATAGTCTTTGTTCAATAAATTGTTTACGCGGGCGTAAATAGAGATACCTTTGAAGACTTCGTAGCTGCCACCAAGGTAAAGATTACCAACGGGATCAACTCGTTCGTTTCCTATTTTTTCACGAGTGATGTGCTGGTATCCGAAGCTGATCAGGACTGAGGAGATCGGTCGGATATCTGCGTGAATGTTTGCTTCGAAAGAGGGCATATAGGCAAGTAGCCAATCTCCGTTATCTTCTTCTACCTTTGCAACTTTCCAGTCACGGTAGACACCTGAGGCGGAAAAAGAGATAATGTCTTTATAACTGTAGCTAACCTCAGCGCCTGCATAGATGTTATGCATGTTTCTTTGGAACAGTTGGAGATACGATTGGCTGTTGGTATCTACGAAAT
>Ga0192245_10194_pt1 | contig 30818 bp, 26 predicted proteins | sample Koala_Koa27_M3_FD_131238 | JGI IMG/M metagenome (GOLD analysis project Ga0192245, IMG submission 131238) | Enriched cells from koala feces incubated with labeled cellulose particles, San Francisco Zoo, California, United States - Koala_Koa2-7_M3 ...
TGTCTCACGCAAGAATATATCATCTGTCAGCATCCGGTCGAGCAATTCTTTCAATTCCTCGTAATTCTTAATGGAGAAAGCCCCCTTCGCTTCTATCAGTTGTGTGGCTTCCATAAATTTCTGATATTTAGGTCCGAATATAACCGGAATTCCATAGACAGCCGCTTCTAATGTGTTATGAATACCCACTCCAAAACCGCCACCTACATAGGCTATCTCACCATATCGATAAATAGAGGATAATAAACCAAAACAATCGATAATCAGACAATCAGCTTTCAGCACATTCTTTTCGTCCGCACGAGTATAGCGCACATACGGACGTTTCAATTTCCGGATTATCTCTACCAAGTGATTTTCATCTATCACATGCGGAGCTATTATAAGTTTTACTTCCGGGTGATTATTGAAATATTCGATAAACAGATCTTCATCCGGTTGCCAGGAACTACCGGCAACAAAAGTCATCGTATCATTCTTAAAGAGCTTTACCAAAGGCAATTCCTTGGTCTCCTCACGTATCTGCAAAACCCTGTCGAAGCGTGTATCACCAACTACCGTCACGCGATTGATACCGATCTTACCCAAATAGCGTTTAGAACGTTCATTCTGCACAAACAAATGATCGAAATTACGTAATACGTGGCGATAAGTCCCTCCATACCACTTAAAGAAAACCTGTCCGCGACGGAATATAGACGAAACACTATATACCGGAATACGACGTTTATGCAATTCATCCAGATAATTCTTCCAGAACTCATATTTGATGAAGAAAGCCATGCAAGGATTCGCTATATCCAGGAATTTCTTCACATTCCGAGGTTTATCAAACGGCAGGTAACATACCACATCCGCCCCACGATAATTCTTACGTACTTCATATCCGGAAGGAGAGAAGAATGTCAGCAATATACCATAATCAGGATATTTGGCACGAATTTTCTCTATCAGAGGACGCCCTTGTTCAAACTCGCCCAAGGAAGCCGCATGAAACCAGATGTAGCGCACATCCTTTTCCAATTGCTGTCTGAGAAGTTCATACACCACCCAATGCCCTTTCATCATTTTACGGGGTTTACGGCTAAAAGGAGCCGCCAGATGCACCAGAAGGTCATAGATACCTATCGCAAGGTCGTAAAACATACTTTCTTCAGCTTGGGTTTCAATTTTATTTTAGTACCTCAATTGCTCGTTTCATACGCGCCAGTGTCTCTTCTTTGCCCAGCACCCAAGAGATGTCGAACATATGCGGGCCTTTCCCCTCGCCTACCAGCGTCAGGCGAAAAGCATTCATTATATTTCCGGTATGGTATCCTTTTTCTGCAATCCAGTCCATTACAATCTTTTCCTGGTTTTCGATGCCGAAGTCCTCGATACCTGCCAATACTTCCATTAATTCAGTCATGCACTGGGTAGAATCTTCTTTCCAGCGTTTCTTCACAGTCTTTTCGTCATATTCGGTCGGAGCTATAAAGAAGAAACTGGATGCTTCCCAAAGTTCGCGCACAAAGCTTACGCGATTCTTCATCATGCCTACTACAGTTACCACTTTCTCAAACGGAGCTTCCACGCCCTGTTCTTTCAGAACCGGAACAAAAAGTTCTGCTATTTCCGTATCCGGCTTCAACAATATATATTCATGGTTGAACCAGATTCCTTTCTTATAATCAAACTTAGCACCGGATTTACTGCAATGGCTCAGGTCGAACAGTTTTATCAGTTCATCCATAGACATGAGTTCCTGATCGTTACCCGGATTCCAACCCAGCAAAGCCAGGAAATTAATCACTGCCTCAGGCAGATAACCCGATTCACGGTATCCGGAAGACACTTCACCTGTTTTGAGGTCATGCCATTCCAATGGGAATACGGGAAAACCAAGACGGTCACCGTCACGCTTGCTCAACTTACCGTTACCTTCCGGCTTCAGCAGCAGAGGCAGGTGGGCAAAGGCCGGCATTGTATCTTCCCAACCAAAAGCACGGTACAACAACACGTGCAACGGTGCAGAGGGCAACCATTCTTCACCACGAATCACATGGGAAACCTCCATCAAATGGTCGTCTACAATATTTGCCAGGTGATAGGTCGGAAGCTCATCTGCTGATTTATAAAGTACCTTATCATCCAGAATCGAAGAATTAATTATCACTTCACCCCGGATCAAGTCGTTTACATGCACGTCTTCATTGGGTTCTATCTTAAAACGAACCACGTACTGCTTACCCTCGGCAATCAATGCATCTACTTCTTCTTTAGAAAGTGTCAGTGAATTACGCATTTGCATACGGGTAGAAGCATCATATTGGAAATTGGCTATTTCAGTACGCTTTGCCTCCAACTCCTCGGGAGTATCAAAAGCAATATAAGCTTTACCTGCATCCAATAATACTTTCACATACTTCTTGTATATTTCACGGCGTTCGGACTGGCGGTACGGTCCATGCTCTCCACCAAAGCTGACTCCCTCATCGAACGGGATGCCCAACCATTTGAAAGATTCCAATATATATTCTTCTGCACCCGGCACAAAACGGTTACTATCAGTATCTTCGATACGGAAAATCATATCACCCCCATGTTGGCGTGCAAAAAGATAATTGTATAATGCTGTACGCACACCACCAATGTGCAACGCCCCTGTAGGACTTGGGGCAAATCGAACTCTGACTCTTCTTTCTGTCATATTTTGCATTACTTATGAGATAATTAGACGGCAAAATTAAACCTTTTTTTCCACACTAATGTTTTTTTTGTACTTTTCGCAAAAAATTCAACCGATATGAATAAAACCAAGACTAAAAAAAGCTTTTCTTATAGAGATTTGCTGTATAAAGTACTCATATTTATCGGCACGGTAGCTATTATTGTATACTTCCTGCCGCGTGACGGCAAATTTAATTATCAGTTCGATATTGATAAGCCGTGGAAATATGGACAACTTATGGCTACATTCGATTTCCCTATCTATAAGGACGATGCAGTTGTGAAACGGGAGCAGGACAGTATTCTTGCTGCTTTCCAGCCTTATTATCAATTAGATAAAAGTATAGAGAAGACTGCTATCAGTAAGTTGAAAGCAGATTATCAAAGCCATCTGCGTGACATTGTTCCCTCTTCCGACTACATGCGTTATCTGGAAAAAAGATTGTCGGAAATTTATAAGGCGGGCATACTTTCTACAGAGGGACTCGACCAACTACGGCAAGACAGCACCACTGCCATTATGGTAATTGATGATAAACTTGCCAACCAACGAAGCACCGAACAACTGTTTTCCGTAAAAGATGCCTATACCTATCTGCTTACTGCAGACACTGCACACTACTCACCTTTTATTTTACGACAGTGTTCTCTCAACGAATATCTGTATCCGAATCTGTCATACGATGAACAGCGTACGGAAACAGCCAAGAAAGAAACCCTCGATAATTATGCCTGGGCAAATGGCATAGTTGTAAGCGGACAGAAGATCATAGACCGGGGAGAAATTATAGATCAGGAAACTTATAATATTCTTGAAAGCCTACGGAAAGAATCTATTCAGCGTAGTGAGTCACTGGGACAGAAACGCTTGATACTAACTGGGCAAACACTGTTTGTCGGTATCTTTATTCTGTGCTTCATGCTTTATCTCGATTTGTTCCGTAAAGACTATTATGAACGTAAGGGCAGCCTGTCCCTACTCTTTACACTGATCATGTTTTATTGTGTGGTAACGGCCCTCATGGTAGCAAATAACATCTACAATGTTTACATTATTCCCTATGCGATGCTACCGGTCATTATCCGTGTATTCCTCGACTCACGTACGGCATTCCTCACACAGGTAGTCACTATACTGATATGCTCCATTTGTTTACGCTATCCGCATGAGTTCATACTCCTGCAACTGGCCGCCGGTCTGGTTGCCATATTCAGCCTGCGGGAATTATCACAGCGTTCGCAACTTTTCCGCACAGCCCTACTGGTGATACTTACTTATGCTGCACTTTATTTCTCATTTGAGTTGATTACTGAGAACGACTTGTCGAAACTGAATGGAAGCATGTATACCTACTTCACAGTGAATGGAGTACTTCTATTGTTTACTTATCCGCTTTTATTCTTATTGGAGAAGACTTTCGGGTTTACTTCCAACGTTACCCTGGTAGAACTTTCCAATATCAACAGTCCGTTGCTGCGTCGCTTGTCCGAAACAGTTCCGGGTACTTTCCAGCACTCCATGCAAGTGGCCAACCTTGCAGCAGAAGCTGCCAACCGTATTGGGGCAAAGAGCCAGTTAGTACGTACCGGCGCTTTATATCATGACATCGGCAAGATGGAAAATCCGGTATTCTTTACTGAAAACCAATCGGGAGGTGTCAATCCGCACAAAAATCTCAGTTATGAACAAAGTGCACAGGTCATCATCAGCCATGTGACGGATGGACTGAAACTGGCTGAGAAGAACAACTTGCCTAAAGTGATAAAAGACTTTATCAGTACTCACCACGGCAGGGGAAAAACGAAGTATTTCTATATTTCCTGGAAAAATGAACACCCGGACGAAGAACCGAACGAAGAATTATTCACTTACCCGGGCCCGAATCCATTCACTCGTGAGACAGCTATCTTAATGATGGCAGATGCTGTGGAAGCCGCCTCCCGCAGTTTGCCCGAATATACAGAAGATAGTATCAATAACCTGGTGGGCAAGATTATTGATTCGCAAGTAGAAGAAGGTTACTTCAAAGAATGCCCTATCACCTTCAAGGATATCGCCACCGTAAAATCAGTTTTTAAAGAAAAATTGAAAACGATTTACCATACCCGTATCAGCTATCCCGAACTTAAAAAATAAGAAATATGAAAGCAACTGCCCAAGACCAGAAACGTACCGACAGCCTTCTGCAACACAAAGGCGTCCGGCTGCATGACATCCAGAGTTTCAGTTTCATGAAGCGTTTTCGCGAGGTTCCACGCAAAAGCAATCTGAAGGTCAAAGATAAATATGGTGCGGGCATCTTGACATTACACCTGAAACAGGGTAGCCAAAAGGCTTTTTATGTTCGCCCGTTCCAGAAGCCATCTTCTATTATCCGCTATTTGGTCTCGCAGAACATACCTTTTGATAATTCTATCTCGCGGGAACGGACAGCGGCGGAAATTCCGGCGACTACCTATCAGCGCCCGTCACTCTATATGTTTTATTTCTTTGTGCTTTTCATCACGTTCATGATATTGGGATATCAGGCTGTTGCATTCGGAAGTTGGTGGGCATATATTCTGGGCATCATTTCGTTCGGTATGAGTATCTACTTCATGCACATGCTGATGACACGCTTCTGCTATTTGAAGGTAGACAATAAAAGTCTCAGGATATATAGCGTAGGGCGTGAGATAGTGTATCCCTACGAAAAGATACTTAAAGTCAACTTTGACTTTGCACGCGAACAGGCTTTCACGCATGTGATGGAAATATTGGATAAAGATTATCACTATCGTCTTTACTACATAGGCAGGGTATCCCGGCGAACACTGAATGACATTGCTGAGACACTGCAAAGTGCAGGTGTAGACGCTACATGCAGCCTGAATGAAGATAAGAGATTCTATCAGGATAAACAGATTTTTCACTAAGTAAGCGCTATGGATTACACTCAAAATGAAACAGAAAAACGCAAAGCTGAGCAGTACTTTTCCAGAAAGAAGATAAATCCGGAAGCTATCCAAAGCTTCTGCTTTATGCAGAATTATAAATTCCGGGTAGGTCCTTCAATTCTGATCTTGCAATTGCGATCCGGAAAAACAAAAATGCTCCGTCCAAACAAAACTGGTACGGAAGTTCTCCATTATTTATTGGATAAACAGATACCTTTCAGCAATTATACTCCACAAGCAAAACAGGCAGTAACAGTACCGGAAAAGAGCTATTGGAGTATCTGGAATATACTATTCGACGTTTTCTATACAGCAGTTTTGCTTGTCTTAGGATATGTAATGCTGAAAGTCTTATTACAAGAGCCTACAGGCGAATACTTGGTAAAAGATATCGCCAAGTATTTTGCTCTGACTACCTATGTGATATGCTTTCCTATAGTTCTCTATTATCTTCTCTATAAGTGTCATAGCATTCGAACCGAGCATGAGGGTCTGGTCTTAAGCAACCGTTTTTCCAAACGGGTATTACCTTACAATGAGATACGCAAGTTGAACTTCTGCATATTCTCTTCCAAACAGCCACGGGTATTTATAGAACTGATAGATAAGAACTTCTGCTACCAACGTTATTTATTGGGATGGATGCCTCTCAAATCTGCAAAAGAGTTGGCGCTCCTGCTACAATCTTTAGGGATCGATGCAACCGACAGTATTAATCAATAAGGCATAGCGGAGAGCTTCTCTATACCAACGTTAATTCGTCCCACCATAAGGAACATTGCGTCCCCCTATAGAGAACATTGCGTTCCTCCATAAGGGGACGCAATGTTCTCCATAAGGGAACGAATTAACATCCGCAGCTCCGGCATCTATCTATTACTAAGAAAAGGATTAGTATTAGTTGCTTTGCGAAATACGCTCTAACAATCCTGCGCAAGCATCCTCCAATAGATCGAGCACATACTCAAACCCTTCGGCTCCACCATAATATGGATCGGGCACGTGGTCGGTATGCGTAAAGCGGGTACAGTATTCCGTCATACGGTGTATCTTCTTCCATTCTTCCGGAGAAGGGCACGATCTTTCAAGTCATCAATATTCCGGTCGTCCATCCCGATAATCAAATCGAAATTATAGAAATCTTCCGTTCGCACGGGGCGCGAACGATGTGTGAGCTCGTAACCGCGACGAATAGCATGGGCACGCATCCGACTATCAGGTAATTCCCCCTGATGATAGGACAAGATACCGGCAGAGTCTATCACAAACTGATCTTCCAGTCCGGCTTCTGAAACCAAATGCTTCATCACACCTTCCGCAGAGGAAGAACGGCAAATATTACCTAAACAGACAAAAAGTATTCTACAAGGCTTCATAAGCACATTTTTTATTTAAAAATGCAAATATAGAAGTTTTTTTGCATTCTCTTAAAATATTTCTTCTTCTCAGTTGTCAGCATATACAGAGAACGTTTTCAAAGCAATATGTAAATCATAAAAATTAGAACATCATGAAAAAAAGATTTTTTATTATATCTTTGTTTTGGGTATTAGCCATTGCGGCATTTGGAGCAATAGTCATGCTATTATGGAATTTCGTAGTACCCGGAGTCTTAGGACTGGCAGCCATCAACTTCTGGCAAGCTCTGGCATTGTTTGTACTTGCACGCATTCTCTTTGGAGGATTCCCAGGCAGAGGAGGTTTTCCCGGTCGTAGAGGAATGCCCGGTGGTAAAGAGGGTAACCCGTTCCGTGCTAAATGGGAGAAGATGTCTCCGGAAGAACGCAAGGATTTTATTAATAAAAGAAAGAAATTCGGATTTGGCGGTCCTTTCGGAAGAGACAGATTCTTCAATGAAAGAAACTTTGATAGAGACAACGGTAGCGAAACTCCCAAAGAGAATGAATAATCTGACTGGCAAAGACAACAGTTTGGAAGAACTGATTGCAGAAAATCAACCCCGCTTGAAAGCATTTATCCGCAAGCGAGTTTCCACTAAAGAAGATGCCGAAGACATTCTGCAAGACGTGTTGTATCAGTTGGTGAAAACCATTGAAAGTACTTTCAATCCTATCGAGCAGGTTACAGCATGGCTATATCGCGTAGCACGAAATACCATTATCAATAAAGGCAAGAAAATGCAGGAAGAAGAACTGCCGGTTTCGAGCTATGATAAAGAGGACAATGTACTGAGTGAGTTCTCAGAAGTGCTGTTCAGCGATGCCCCGCCTACTCCGGAAATAGAATATATGCGGTCACTCGTTTGGCAAGAGCTTGAAACAGCTCTTGCCGAGCTACCACCCGAACAACGGGAAGCATTCGAACTATTGGAAATGGAAGGATTGTCAGCCAAAGAAGTTGCCAGTGCCACCGGAATATCAGTCAACACTTTATTATCACGAAAACATTATGCCGTCATTCATCTTCGCAAACGGCTGAAAGGACTGTATAACGATCTTCTAAATTACTAACCTCAGTTTTTAACTCTCTGTTTACCCACCGGGTAACAGCTATTCCCACAAATATTTATGAAAACAATAGTGTCAATTTTGACCATACTACTGTGTATGGCCAGCCCCTCCTATGCCCAACTCATTGCTAAAGATTCTACCGGAGTCATGGCTATCGCTCTGGATGAAGTAACCATCCAGGCACGGTCTGTCATTGAAAAAGGTGACCGGAAAGTAATTCTTCCGACCCAGAATCAACTAAAAATGTCGTCCAGTGGCATAGACTTATTAGGCAAATTACAACTTCCCCGAGTCACAGTTGACATTATGTCGGGCGAAATAACCACTTCCGGCAGCGGAGAAGTACAATTACGGATTAACGGTGTTCAGGTTACTTATACAGAGATATCCTCTCTCAGTCCCGAAGATATTCTTCGCATAGAATATCACGATACTCCGGGAGCACGCTACGGAAACGCTGCCGCCGTGATAGATTATATAACCAAAAATAAAAAGACAGGGGGGTAGCATCAGCGGCGGTGCCATCCACAGCCTCAGCAGCAACCGTACCTCTATTGACGATATGATTTCCGGAAGATATAACTACGGAAAGTCTGAAATCTCAGCCAACGTGCGGTATATACAACGCAAAGGAGACTGGACACGTGAGTATGACGAACGCTTCATCTTCCCCGACAAGGAACTTCATCGCCTGGAAACCGGAGAACCAACGCTGTTCAATAAGAAGTTGTTAACTTCTAACCTTAACTACAGCCTGCAGGAGAAAGGAAAGTATCTCTTTAATGCACAATTCAGATATACCCTGCAAGATAATCCTGCCGGATATGAAGACCGAAAGAGTAAGCTCTATACGTCTGATTCAGACATTCCGGTATCCATCTACGACCACACCAAAGAACGGAACCACTTGCCATCCCTCGATCTATACTATCAGCAAAATCTAAAGAATGACCAGCGACTCATATTCAATCTTGTCGGCACGTATATCAAGAGCAGCAATACACGCATTTATCAGGAGAACCAGGAAGGCATCGCCAATACAGAGTTATATTCCGATATTGCCGGAAAGAAGTATTCGCTGATAGCCGAAGGTATTTATGAGAAAAAATTAGGGCAAGGAGCACTAACGGGAGGCCTCAGACATATGCAATCTTATACCGACAACCGATATGAAGGAGAAGATGTGATGGACGTCCTTCTTAAACAAGCGGAAAGTTATGCTTATGCCGAGTATAAAGGTAAAATTCAGAATTGGGGATACATGGCAAATCTATCATTCAACCGTTTCTACTATAGCCAGAGAGATAACCATAGTGAAAGATATGGCCTCCAACCTTCTCTCTTAGTATCTTATAATCCTGTGGATAATCTGCATTTCCGCTATCATATCAATCTGAAAAACAATGCCCCTTCCATAGCCTATCTAAATGATGTGGAACAAAGAATCGACATCCTACAAACGCGTAGGGGCAACCCGGACTTAAAATCATTCCGCAGTACGATTCAGGATTTTAATGCAGTATTCAGTACAGGGATTTGCAGCATTGATGCACTGGTGAGCTATGCATACGAGAAGAATCCCATCATGGAATCTGTGATTTATGAAGAAGGCATGTTCATCCGCACTTATGAAAACCAGAAGTCCTTCCAATATCTGGCAGCGGAAATCACATTCAAGATAAAGCTCTGGAAAGATCATATCAGCCTTTCTGTTACACCGGGAATTAACCGGTATATAAGTACAGGAAACAATTACCTGCACACCTATACCTTGAAAGAATTGCGTATTAACCTGGATGCTTCCTATAAAAACTGGCTTCTGAGCTTTATGACTATCACTCCACCCAACCGGTATGTATACGGTGAACAATTGTTGAAAGGCGATCTGATGCATACACTTATGATAGGTTATAAGCAGCCGGCATGGTCTATTATGGCAGGAATACACAATCCATTTATGAAAACTTACCGCTCAGAGAATGAGAACTGGTCTGCACTGAATCCTGTAAAATCGGATATACACAGTACGAACATGTCAAATACCATCGTTGTCAAACTTAACTTCAACCTGAACTTCGGACGACAATACAAAAGTACCAATAAGAGAATTCAGAATATGGATACAGATTCCGGTATTTTGCAGGGAACCAAAGAGTAGCCCCTACATCGGATCTACATCGTAATAGACGATCAAAGATTTAAAACGATCCTCCGACACCATCTCTTTCTGAACCTGCACCAGCAGTTCACGGGCGCGAGTCATCGGAGCATTATACTCTATCTTGACAATAATCTTCCGGATAAATAAGGTTTGTATCCGGGCAACAGGCGGCTTATCCGGTCCCAGCACACGGTTACCAAAGACTGCACGCAACTTGCCTGACATGGTCTGTGCCATCAAGTCAAGCAGTTGCTCGTTGCGGTTTTTCAGATAAACATATACCAAGCGGTAATATGGTGGATAGTGAAACATCTGTCGCTCAGCAAGTTGTCCGGCTACCATTTGTTCAAAGTCATTGTGAATGACCTGCTCTATAATAGGGTGATCGATACTCTTCGTCTGCAAAATAACACGTCCCCGCTTATTCTTTCGTCCGGCACGTCCGGAAACCTGCGCCATCAGTTGGAAAGCACGTTCGTACGAACGGAAATCCGGATAATTCAACATGGTATCTGCATTCAGGATACCTACCACGCTGACATGGTCAAAGTCCAATCCTTTAGAAACCATTTGCGTGCCTATCAATATATCAGTTTTCCCTTGTTCGAAATCTGCAATGATACGTTCGTAAGCTGAACGGGTACGGGTAGTATCCAGATCCATGCGTGCAACAGTAGCTTCCGGAAACAAAGCTTTGATATCATCTTCTATCTTCTCTGTTCCAAACCCTCGATTTCGCAAGTCGGTCCCTTCACAAGCAGGGCATGCACGGGGCAGCTGATATGTATAACCGCAATAATGGCAAGTCAACTGATTCAATCCTTTATGAAACGTCAGGCTCACATCGCAGTTCTTGCACTTCGGCACCCATCCACATGTATTACATTCAATCATCGGGGCAAAGCCACGCCGGTTCTGGAACAAGATAACCTGTTCTTTTTGAGCCAGAGTTTCATGAATATATTGAAGTAGCAATGGAGAAAACGGTCCGTTTATACGTTTTTTGCGATGCAATTCGTATATGTCCACCGGGATAATCTCCGGCAACTGTATTTCTTTATACCGCTCTTTCAGCTCCACCAGTCCATACTTTCCGGAAGAGGCATTATGCCACGTCTCAATAGAAGGGGTTGCCGTACCCAGCAAAGTCTTGGCGCCATACATAGATGCCAGTATAATCGCTGCATTCCGGGCATGATAGCGGGGAGCAGGGTCTTGTTGTTTATAGGTATTCTCATGTTCCTCATCCACAATCACCAACCCCAGATTGCGGAAAGGCAAGAAAACAGAGGAACGGACTCCCAGAATAATATCATATCCTTTTTCCGTCAGTTGCTTTTGCCAGATCTCTACGCGTTCTGCATCGGGAAACTTAGAATGATAAATTCCCAAACGATCTCCAAACACCCGCTGCAGACGCTCTGTTATCTGAGTGGTAAGAGCTATTTCCGGCAAAAGATACAATACCTGTTTTCCTTGCCGGATGGCTTCTTCAATCAAGTGTATATAGATTTCTGTTTTTCCACTGGCAGTCACACCATGCAGCAAGCATACATTTTTGGATTGAAAGCATTGCACAATCTCATCGTGTGCGGCCTGTTGATGTTCATTCAACGGATTGATGGGAAGAGTATCGCGCACAACAGCGTGCAGTCGTCCTATTTCCTGTTGATAGACTTCAAAGATATGCTTATCTACCAAACCATTAAACACTGCCGGCGAAGCAGATGCCCGCAACAAAAGCTCTTTCTTCGTGACTTCTTTAGGGAAACTCTTCAGACCGTCTCCTCCCAGAATGCCGGAGAGTTCAATGTATTTCATCAGTAAATCCAGTTGCTTTGGAGCACGTGCCAGTTCATCAAAGAGTTCCTGCAGACGTTTTTCATTCCGCATCTCGTCTGTCAGCCTTACGCGCGTTTCAGTCTTGGGTTTATAAGTCCGGCGCAGTTCTTCTTTCACAAAGATAGCCTCCTTATCCAACAAAGATTTGATAACAGGAAGTATATTCTTGAATCCACTGTCTTTTTCCAACTTGGTGACACACTGTTCGGGTTCTGCAGAAAGTAAATCCAATATTTTCTGTTCCCGTTTCGGCAGACGGACCTCCGATTCGAAATCCGGATTGTATTCTACCATCATCTCACTTTCCAGTTTCAAGCCGGAAGGCAAAGCAGCTTTATAAACATCCCCTTGTGTACAGAGATAGTAATCAGCCAGCCACTCCCAGAACTTGAATTGTTCCGGCAATAGAATCGGGCGGGCATCCAGTAATGTAGAGACTTCTTTTACCTCATAATCCGTCGGTTCACAATAATGCACATTACGCACTATTGCTGTATAGTATTTCTTTCGTCCGAACGGAACTACTACCCGGCAGCCCATCTGTACCTCATCCGCCCATTCTTCAGGCAGCGAATAGGTGAAGCAACGGGGCAAAGGCAAAGGCAATATGACATCTACAAATTTCTTCATCACGGCGGCAAAGATACGACAAAAAAATAGCGTTGCCAATCAAAATCAGCAACGCTATTTATATGATAAATATTTCTCTTCTTAGAAAAGATAAGCGACAGATACTTGCCAAGTCTTATTCTTTGCACCGACAGCCTTACTCGCTTCTTTCCAGGTAAAACTATTGCCCATCGGGAACTGATAGTTCACACCCACCTGTAAATGCTTAATCAGTTTCACACCGGCTCCCAAGTTAAGTCCTACCTGAGTTTTCTTCCGGTCAACGTTATCTTTCTTGTCGAAATCAAAAAAGAAATCAGGACCGGCAGCAAAATAAATACCCAGTAAGCTACCCAATCCAATCGTATATTTCAGATTAACGGGAACTTCCACTCCGGTTTGTTTTACGTCACCTTTACCTCTCTGCGAGAATAACAAAGCACCATCAACACCCAGACCTACAATAGGAATTGTGATTTCAGCCATCGGACCAATAAAGAAACCAGTCGAGTTATCCTTATTTCCTTTGAATCCTCCATCCCAGTCTATCTTTGTCAAATTCACACCACCTTTTACACCCCATTTAAGGAGCTGTGCCTGGGCAGGCATAGCCATAAACATACAGCATACAGCTATAATGAAAGCACTAAAAATCTTCTTCATAATTCTTTTTATTTAAATTATCAGGACAAATATATGGATTAATTCTTAAAAAGAACAAAATAGATTCATTTTTGTTCAACGCCGTTGTCGTCGCACTGACGCCTTTGGAGCTGCTGCCTCACGCTTAGATACCGACTGAGACTTACCAGAAGAAGATTTAGCCTTAGAAGAGGAAGAAGATTTACTTCTAACCGTAACAGTATTGTCACGTCCTTTCTTTTTGGAATTCACCTTTACAATTTTTGTCCCCGAAGCTGCAGAAACCGAATCTGTCTCCTCTACGAGATCTTTACCGTACAATGAATTCTCAAAATCTGCCAGTTCCTTTTCAATCCTTTTCTGCTCTTTCACCATAGCACTATCCGTGGGACAGTATTGCGATAAGGTACGGTTTTGCAAATTCGTAGTTTTATAAATATCACCTTTATATAAACGCGCTGCAAAGAAGTCATCCCAAGTACTGTTTGCCGCATTGTTATAATTGCTAACAGATATCTTAGACTGCATTAAATGAGGAACCATATCTTGATAGTTTACCCAGAACATAGGGAATTTGGTCTTTTCCGAACTGAACTCCTCCGACCGATGCAATACCGGACAAATGGCCGTTATCACCGAACCATAGGTAGAAGTACGCTGATCAAAATACCAGACTTCTTTTATGAAATAGCTTAATACATCTGCCGAAGGTATGTCACTGTTACTGATAGACACAACGCTATCACGACGATTTGCCACCTTCTTCAATTCATAATAGATCTGGAAACGATCCAACACATCACGAAAAGTCACCTCAGCATCTTTCTGAAAACGTTCCGTGCCATCCAGTTGATACTCGTAAGCCGGTATTTTCTTCTGTGCCAGCAAACGGAACATCGTTGTGAACAGATTCATTTTATTCCCCTGCGGTTCCACCGGATAGTACAACGCACCATTGGTATCCTTTGTCAAATCCAGTGTACGGTAAATTTCACGCATCCACACCACATCGTCCGGTAATCCCGGCGAACCGGGATATTGCCTTTGTGCCCACCCTACTGAGAGGTTCGATACACACAGAGTGACAGCTATTATGAGTTTCAAGGAAAGTTTCATAGTCTTATACCTTTTATAGTCGATTTCTAATTTCAATTCACAATTACTTCCAACGTAGTAGGCAGTAGACGTTCTACCCCCATCCGGCCCCACCGCACGTACCCGGGAAATATAGAAACGTTTACCCCGTGACAAGCGACGGAACATATCTTTTTGACGTGTAGAGAACGAAGCTCCTGAAGACACTTCCAGCACGGCATTCCCCATATTATCAAAGAAAACAGTTTCAAAACCCAATACCCGGAAATTAATATTCAGCAATCCATCATCAATGGCAGCAATAATACCGGGAGTATTCATCAGGATAGCCTTGGATAGTCCACGGCCACCACGATAACGCTTCGGCGTTCCATCTTCCGTATACTCAATAAAGGGTGACGGATCAGGCAATTGGCGTACACGGTAAGTGTAATCTCCCATTGATTGCGTACGTCCACCCACAGATGCCGTCACACGAATCACTACATCCTTGCCTATAGCTGTAGGGTGAGCAATATATCCGCTACCGGTGCGGGTCAATGTACCATTCCCACTTACAATACTTGCCTGCACCTGCCCTGCCGGTACCCCGGGAACGGAGATGCTGATAGGATTATCATATCCGGCATAAAGCACATTCATCATAGTAGCAGATACCGTAGCAGTAGGCTCCACTACCGTATATTTTTGGGAAAACTCTCTGCGAAGCACTTCTCCATTACCCTGTGCCAATTCCAGATAACCATCTAAAGAAAATTCCCCTGTACGATTACAAACAGTTTCAAACCAACCTTCGGCATTATCCGGCTGTTTCTTTCCGGCTATATAGATAGACGAACATTGTGTAGAATCTACAGCGGCCAGAATAACCCGCGCACTATACGTCCCCCCCACGCACCACATTCTGAGAGGTAGGAATTACATAAGCCTGAAGTTGGTTTACGCGCACATCCTGTACATCGGTATTCTGTGTCAACAAGTGCAATACTTCACCTTCGGCATAACGTACATCACTTTGCAATTTGGTTAATAGAGTGACAGCAGCAACTACCGGAGTATTTTCAAATATATACTCCTGCCAGTTTTTTCCTGCTGTCGATGCTTTACGTGGAACTTCAGTACTCAGGTTATCACGGATAATCTTCTGCTGCACCGGATCAGTAACAAAAGCCAGTATTTCATTCCTATATTGATTAATTCGATTAAACAGTTCTTTTCCTTGCCCTCTACCGGGAGCAAGCATTACGAAAGAAGCTGCTTCCAAATCTTCTCTATTGGATATATTGGCAATATCACCGTTTTTCCCATCCGCTTCCTTCACGATACGCAATTTCAATTCATTGACGTAAGCATAGAGCGAATCAGACATATTCTTCACATGTAGCGCTTTCTCAAACCAAGGTCCCACTTTCTCCGGATTACGTTTATTGGCACCGGCAAGCCCATCATATAATGACTGGTTTTGCACAGTCGAGTTCGCCGTTGTACGGGAAAGGCTTTCATCTACCAATGAAAAACCATTCAGCACATCCGACGAAACATTGAGTGCCAACATCGCCATCAAGACGATATACATCAGGTTTATCATCTTCTGACGCGGAGAATCCGGATTAGTATGCATTTTTATAAATTACAAATTACGTATTACAAATTACAATTTGGTAGCGTGACGAAGGGGACAACTTATCACCTTATCACTTAACTTGTACAGCCTGCAACATACGTGCATAGACTGCATTTAGTTCTTCAATCTGACGAGCCATCTTACGGGTCTGCTCATGTACCTGATCAATAGTATTAATCTGAGTGCTGGCACTGCGAAGCTGTATTTCATAAATGGCATTGATACCTGCAAGATTACGGTTCAGTGCACTCATTTGCTCGGCATCATGCGACAACGACTCTGCTTGTGCGGTGAAGTGCGAAAGCATTTCGGTCATTTCTTTCAATTGAGCAATATAAGCCTGTGTGGTTTCTTCCATTTCAGGAGTAAAAGCCGGAGCAGGAGTTCCGGATGGATTATTTGCAGTTCCTACAGTTACCGCTGCAGGCTGATTTGATACGGAAGCAGATCTCCTTTCCTGTGATACAGCCTGATTAACATCTGCACCGCCCGTCCCTCCGTCACCAACAACTATCACTCCGCCTGCAGCTGTACCAGTCTGCCTGCTTGGCAAGTCGAATGCAGAAATAAAGAACACCAGCACTTCTGTTTCCATACCGATCCAGAGCATCAGATTGGCACCTGGTAAATGCGTCAGTTTAAACAAGGTACCTGCAATAACGATAGCAGCTCCCCAGCTATAGGCATAGTTCATTATGACCTTGCCACGATAACTCGCCATAAAGTCCTGCAACTTTTGCCCGAAGTCCCTTTTCTTGTTTACAGTATCTTTTTCCATCATTTTACCATTTTAGCATCTTATCATTTCCCCTTCTTATTATATCCCACCTGCGTACGCACACAACGGAAACCGATATACGAACGTTGCTCATTCTGATATTCGGACGTCCGGGCATCCGAACGGATGAATGCATTCACATCCTTCCACGAACCTCCACGAACCACTTTTTTCTTCAACGCATACGGATCTTCCGGTGCGGCATTATACTGGATATCCGGATTGATATCATTTGCCTGCAGAACTCCCGACTCAGTATATGCCGTTGATGTCCATTCTGCAACATTACCCGCCATATCGTAGAGCCCGTTCGAGTTAGGAGAATAAGCCCCCACCCGGGTTGAAATCAGATTACCGTCCTTGGTATAGTTACCCTTGCCGGGTTTATAGTTCGCATTGTAGCACCCACGGTCATCTTTGGTCTCTTCGCTGTCTCTCCAGGGGTATTTATTGTCTTCACGTCCACGTGCGGCAAATTCCCACTCCGCTTCAGTCGGCAAGCGATAACGTTGAATATACTTTGCCTGTCCACGCAGTCCTGCAAGTAAATAGTTGGTACGCCATGCACAGAATGCATTGGCCTGTTCCCAACTGACACCTACTACCGGATGTTCGTTATAACTGGGATGATTGAAATACAAACGCATGTATTGTTCATTATTGGCATTGGGAAAATCATTCACCCAGCAGGTCGTATCGGGATAAATGTTCACGATATAGCTGTTCAGGAAGTCCCATTCACTGGATAACGGACGGGTTATAGTACGATTTACAATTCGTCCTTCATCATCAATATATGCTGTATCTTTTGTTATCATGATTACTTCTTCCGGATTCACCTGGACATCTGTGTTCTTGACACGCTCGGCAGGGTTCAAACGATTACGGCGCTTAGCTGCCTCGGTATAGTCATAAATTTCATAATAATAGTTCAGTTGTGCTCCATCCAGCATCAGCGTACCATCAATAGGATGATGCTTATATACACTTTCAATGGCCATCTGCTCATCCTCTGTCGCCCGCTTCCACGGAATAGGCTTCGACCAATTCAAATAAGGTTTGATTGGGTTTCCTTCCCGGTCTTCCTCTATCTTATACAATTCGTTGCCACCATATGCAGGATCTGCCAGGCGCTCGCGGATAATGGAGTCGCGTACCCAGTTGACAAACTGCTTATATTCAGCAATCGTCACTTCCGTATCGTCCATCCAGAAAGATTCTACCGAAATTTCCCGTGAAGGAACGATTGTTCCCCACAAACTATCTTGCTTATCGGGACCCATTTTTACCGAACCGCGTTTCACCAACACCATGCCATAAGGTGCAGGCTCGTTCCATGCTACAGCACTGGCTCCTATTACCTCGCCACCTCTCATGGAACTGTTACCTACTGTTCCCATGCACGAAACCAGCGAACCGAACAGCAATAAAGCCGCCCCGTACCACGCATGAATTGTTTTCATTCCTTTATTCTTTCCCATTGTTCGTATATTCTCTTACAAAATCCGTACGCTTTTATGCAAGTTCCGGTTTTTCTTAAACACATTCAAATCCAATGCATACCTCACCACCAGATCGTGGCTACCGCTCGCTGCACCTATCTTGGAAGTGAAACATTCATAAGCATATCCCAATGTTACACCTTGCACGGTCAATCCTATATTGAATGTCACCGAAGTATCGGGCGAGTAAGTCAATCCCCCGCTGAGTACTTTGGAACGATAGCTATAAAACAACTGCCCTGTTACATCCAACCGTGTAGAAGTAAAATCACTTTACAATTGTATCGAAGGCTGTATGGAAATTAACGGATTACGTGTCTGAATATTGTATCCGCCTGTCAAATAAAAGATAGGATGTATTTTAATCTGGCTTTTTTCTCCTAAAGAGATACGGGGAGCTGTCAGATGGTGGGCAGAAAAGGCAGCGTAGAATTTAGGGTGCGAATAGTATGCCCACTCCAAGATCAACAGACGTACCACTTTCCGATGTAGTGGGGAAAGCATCATCATCCGTTTCATCTCCAAGATTAATATCAGAAGGGTCGAAAGCTACAGTCAGCATACCCACCTGGAGTCCAATACCCAATTTGCCCTTTCTGATTTTCATCTGGTAGGCGTATTGTCCCCAAAAACGCTGGTTACGGAACAGTCCGATAGCCTCATTGAAGAATCCAACTCCGACACCATGCTGTTTATTGAATAAGGAAAAAGGCATGTCAGCACCGAAATACATCACGCGGGGAGCATGTGTGAAGCCCATCAACTGCATACCATACGAACCAAAAATGTTCATCTTATTATCCGTCTGCCCCGCCCAACCGGGATGATAATATCCCTTCACTGCCCAGTACTGACTAAAGCGCGCATCAAACTGTGCCCGCCCCTCTGCTACACAGAAAAGAAGACAAATAAGAATTAAGCATTTCAGGATACAATAACGTTTCATCAATATAAGAACTGATAAAACGAAAAAAAATTGTGCAGAATAGAAAAGGAAGGAATAAAATGAACTAATTCAACCTATGAATTGTATATTAGTATATAGAGAATAAAGTTATGATGCAGATTAAAATTAAACGAGTATATGAAGATCCCGAGGCAGAGGACGGCTACCGTGTGCTGGTAGACCGTCTGTGGCCCCGTGGCATGAAAAAGGAATATCTGAAATATGATGTTTGGGAGAAAGACATAACCCCTTCCCCCGAACTCAGGAAGTGGTTTCATAAAGACCCAGTGGAACATTGGGAAGATTTCTCTGCTATGTACCGGAAAGAGTTGGAAACCTCTGAAGCTGCACGAAACTTTCTTACAACAGTCAGACCCTATAAAACGGTTACTTTATTATATGCCTCCAAAGAGCCTGTCCGAAACCATGCCCGTATCCTGCAACAGTTTCTGGAAGCACATCTTGGGTAATCGTGAATATTCACTATCTTTGCAGCCGCCGCTCCGTCTCAAATGGGCGACATAACTATTTTCAGAAAGGACAACCATGATAGAGTTGCGAACAGTCAACCTGACCCGTTATATCACTCCTTTACGCGAAGGCGGCTCATTGCCCGCATTGGCAGAAGCTGACGACGAATTTAAATACGTCGTAAAGTTTCGTGGCGCCGGACATGGCACCAAGGCATTGATATCCGAATTAATCGGTGGAGAGGTTGCGCACATACTGGGATTCAAAGTGCCGGAACTGGTATTCCTGAATCTTGACGAAGCATTCGGACGTACCGAAGGGGATGAAGAAATACAAGATTTATTACAAGGCAGCCGTGGGTTAAACCTGGGACTGCACTTCCTGTCAGGTGCTCTGACTTTTGACCCCGTAGCAACTAAAGTAGACCCTGAACTGGCCTCCCGTATTGTCTGGCTGGATGCCTATCTGACCAATATAGACCGTACCTTCCGCAACACCAATATGCTGATGTGGCATAAAGAGCTTTGGCTGATAGACCATGGCGCTTCACTTTATTTCCACCACTCGTGGGAGAACTGGGAAAAACATGCTGTAAGCCCATTCCCCTATGTAAAAAATCACGTATTGCTGCCCGAAGCATCCCGACTTGAAGAGGCCGATGCGGTTTTACGTTCCATGCTGACAGAGGAAAAGATACAACAGGTCGTAGCACTTATCCCTGACGACTGGTTGCATTGGGAGGATACACATGAGACACCCGAAGAAATCAGAGATATTTATACCCGCTTTCTGACCGAAAGACTGGCTCATTCCGAAACATTTGTAAAAGAAGCACAGAATGCAAGGAAAACACTTATATGAATACGCAGTTATCCGCCTGGTACCCAAAGTAGAGCGTGAGGAGTTCTTTAATGTGGGTGTCATCCTTTTCTCTAAAAAGGCAGGCTACATCAAGTCCGTTTGTCAGGTAAACGAGGACAAACTGGAGCTATATGTTTCTGAAGTAGACCGGGAATCGGTATTTGCACACTTGGACGTATTCAATAAAATATGTTCGGGAGCCAAAGACGGTGGTCCTATAGCCCAACTCGATGTACCGGAACGTTTTCGTTGGCTGACTGCCGTAAGAAGTTCCTGTATTCAAACGTCCCGTCCACATGCCGGTTTCTCCGACGATCTGGACAGGACGTTAGAAAGATTATTTAAAGAGCTGGTTCTATAGGGGAACAGCGTACTTCGCTTTCAGCTCCTCCACTCCCATTCCGGTGAAATAGTCTTCAATAAAATCCCAACGCTTCGCATCATCCATTCCATCCGTCCCGAAGAAGAAAGAAAACAGTTCGATCTGTTCCTGGAACACCTGTTCATTATTCTCGAGAATCAAATTGTGATATTCATCGGAAGATGCAATCTGCTGCAGGCTCTCCGGATCATCGAAATATACCAGTACACAAGGTGTACCCCCTCCTTCGACGCTGAATGAAAGACAATCGAGCATGGAAAGCAGGTTAAGCAACATATTCAGATCAGAGAATGGCGTACTGTAAAACAATAAACGATCTCCTTTTTTACCGACAATACGTTGACTGAATAGTTTCTGATAGCGGGATAACAAAAGGTCAAACCCCTTTGTCACTGTAAAAGAGAGCTCGTTGGAATCCTTCTTTTTCACACTACTGATATAACTCACACTGCGTCCCTCTTCCGTACGTGACTCCAGCAATGAGCCAATAAAGCGTTTTGCCGATGGTACATCCATACCATGTTCGGCAAATACTGCACGCAATTCTTCTTCGTCAAAACGTCCTTTTGTCTTCCGCAGCTTATCGACAAGCAGCGTCTTCAAGCTATTGAACAGTGCATCCATCCGCTGACGAATTACAGTGGCATCTTCTTTCAACAAAACCTCATGCTTACCAACAGATACTGCACGAGAGCCTTCCCACAATGTTCCACTATTCAGCTTTTGCTTAAATTCCCGATAACCCAACTCAGCAAAGCGCTCTTCCCACAGTTTTTCCAGACGTGCTGTGTACACGTCTTCCGTACCTTCCACTTTAGTAAGATAATCCTTGAATTCACGAATAAAAACATCGCCTGTCTTATCCTGAATATACCCTTCCGCCAATAGATTCTGTGGACTGACCTCCAACAACTTCTTTCCGTAACGATGGCTCAAATCATCTTCCAACCATAATAAAGCTGTCTTAATCAACTGTCCCAATTCTGCCTCGTATTCCAGCTTGTTTTTCATTCGCGGCAATTTCACCACAAATTCGAAGTCGGACAAAGACACCAGCATTTCCTGCTTTTCGCCTTTCATCCGATATACTTCCATCAGCTTTTTCAGTATCAACGACAACTGTTCCTGTGCTATATTACCCGCCATATGCAGGCGTTTCATATAATAAAAGTCACGTTCATGATAATCCGTTGCCGAAACTCCATGAATATCCGTATCACGCGCCGCACGTCCTATCTCTTGTATATAATCGACAAAAGTGCTGGAAGGTGCCACATGATATACCCGGTCGATGTCGCTGATATCCACACCCATACCGAATGCCTTTGTAGCTACAATCATACGCTTCTCTCCTTCCTTGAACTCCTGTACAATTGCTGCTTTCTGTTCCTTGTCCTTCTTGCCATAGTAAGAAGCTACCAAACGCCAATCAGCAGGTTGCACCCACGTCTTCAGACGCATATCGATGCCACCCGCAAAAGGATAATAAAGAATCGTCTTATGCCCGTCAAGGAAATCATCTACACGACCCGCCACTACACGTTGCTTGGCTTTATCGTACGTTTCGCCTTCTTCTATTTCCATCTGCCGGATATCGAATCCGATATTCCTGCGTTTCACCGTACCTGCATAGAGCACACACGGCTCCATTTGCAACGAACGAATCGTTTCGAACACCATATCGTTGCCTCCCTTCGGGTTCCAGACAGCAGTAGCCGTCAGTGCAAAAAGCGGAAACGCATAGCCCAGACTCTTCTTCAAACCTTGCAGATAACGTCCCAGGAACCAATAATCCACCCGGAACTCTTTACCCCAAGTAGTTACTGTATGAGCCTCATCCACTACAACCAAACCAATACGACGCTCACCTGCGAAGTGCTTGATATCATATGAAAGCAATAATTCCGGCGAAAGATAAAACAAATCGACCTCACCTTCACGCACCTGCCGGTATACCTCATTCTTTTGCTCAGGCGATAAATCGGAAGAAGCATACGCTACGCGTGTGTATCCCAAATCTTGTAAACCTTCCACCTGATCCACAATCAGCGCCTTCAGAGGAGATACAACAATGGTAAGCAACCCGTATTCATTGCCCAAATAGATGCCAGGCAATTGGAACAATAAGGATTTTCCAGCCCCGGTAGGTGCTGTCAACAGAATATTATCCACATCCGTTTCCCCACTCCGTGCCTTTTCCGCTTCAACAATGACACTTTCTATCAATTGCCCCTGCGAAATGTGGAGCGTCTCTTTCCCCTTGAATAAGTCGTCGTACACTTCCAGGTCACGAAATTTTTCGTACCCGTAAGTCCCTTTTAAAAGCGTGTTCACCGCTTCCCGGCAATCTCCGGGCAAATGCCGTTCTTTCAATTCCGGCAAGCGGCTTACCGTTTCTTCTTGTGCTTCAGTCATAATGGAACAAATATAAAAAAGAGGCAATCCAGTAGCCTGTCGAAGACAGATTTTACGGACTACCTCTTTCTATGTGTTAACTACCTCGTATCCCCTTAGGTATGGCAAGGCTTTAAAAAAGCGTATCTAATACTCCTCTTCGTTAAAGAAGAAATCCTCTTTGCTCGGATAGTCGAGCCATATATCTTCGATGCTCTCATAAATATCGCCTTCATCTTCCATTTCCTGCAAATTTTCAATCACTTCAAGCGGAGCGCCCGAACGTATGGCATAATCGATTAATTCGTCCTTGGTTGCCGGCCAGGGAGCATCTTCCAGTTTAGATGCTAATTCCAATGTCCAATACATAAGTTCTAAGTGTTAAAATTGTGAGTATTAAGTCCTACTTTCTATTTTTCGGCAAAAGTATAATAAAATCTCTCACTTACAACTATTATCCCAAAATATTTCATCTTTTTTCTCATCCTGGTTGATTTTCCGTGACAAGACAAACAAATAATCGGACAAACGGTTCACATAAGCAAGTAATTCAGTAGCTACTTCGCATTGTTCAGCCAAGACCAGGATACGTCGTTCGGCCCTGCGGCAAACTGTGCGGCAAACATGACAAACCGATGCTCCGCGACTGCCGCCCGGCAATATAAAAGCATGTAACGGGGGAAGCAGGTTATCAAGCCGGTCTATTTCCCGCTCGATACGCTCTATCTCTTCCGGATGAATAACACTGGCACATTTCAAGTCCGTTTTTTCCAGATCGGTGGCCAGATTGGAACCCACTGCGAAAAGGCGATCCTGGATATGGCGTACAAGTATCTGATCCGCTTCATCGGACAAATAAGTGATAAGAACTCCCAGGTTAGCGTTTAACTCGTCTACTGTGCCATATGCTTCCAGACGAACGTGGGTTTTAGAAACCCGGGTGCCGCCTACCAAAGAAGTGGTACCTTTATCACCGGTTTTAGTATATATTTTCATAAGCGATTGGTATTTAGTGATTAGTGATTAGAGGTTAGTGGAGCGGTTAATCACTAATCACTACCCTCTAATCACTTATTCAAACGCCTAAAGATAATCAAAAGTTGACAATATAGTCTTGTTTTATCTTTGTTTTATCAAAGAATAGGATGCCAAGGTCATAAAGGTCGAATGTAATACCTACATGTTCATCCTGCTGCATGCGTTTCCAAAGGGCTTTCATCTGCGGAGTGTAGCAGATTCCTTCGACCACAAAAGCGGAGCTGCGTACAGTACGTGCAGCACAGATACGGAATACTTCCTCCACAAATTCCGGATGTCGGTAGTCGTGCAGATAGAGAAAGCCAACTGGTACTCCGACTTCCAGAAATAGTTCGGAAAGTTCAGAAGCAGATGTATAGTCGGCCCCTTCCTTACCGGCTTTCAGGTAAAGGGAAGAAGCAGCAAGAGTACCGGCATCTACTATCGTATCGGGCTGGATATAATTCACCAACCGGAACAAAAGGCGTTTTACTTTTTTCGACTCATACTTCCAACGCCCGTCTTTTTGAGGTGCTAACTTCTTTTGTTCGGCCGCCAGGTCTTTATACTTATAATAAGGAGTATTTTCATAAATCACCTGTGTAATCAGGTTGAAAGCAAACGGAGAATGCACTCCGTAACCGCAACGATGACGGAAACGGCGCAACCAGATAAAAGGACGTTTCAGAACTAATGTGATACGGTTCATAATACACAAATCTTTTATTGGCCACAAAGATAGATAAAATCGGAAGAATAGTTCGCCTTAACCGCTAAATGCACATCGCCTCCATCAAACCGGAAAATGAAGTTGAGCGCACTGATCCAATTGACGTAATGCGCTTTCAGCTCCAGCGTAGTAGTTGAGGGCCAGGCATAGCTACCCGCTACATAAAAAGGGCCTTCTATCCCGGTGAAACGTCCTTTGGCTTCGATAGAATACGGAGGATATGCATCTATTGAAGTCTTCTCCCACTGCTTGTAGCCAAATGGCAAGTCATATTCAAGCCCATCGGCTTGCGTCACAGTCATTATGACCTCTTTGGGGTTAAATTGAAGACGGAGAGACTGCCAGCCCAATTTATTCGGCTTAAGCATAATAGGTTTATTCGCATACTGCCGGGCAAGAGGTGAGTTTGCTTTCCCTTGTACCACCGGCAACTGATAAGAAGATTGCTTCTTCAACAAGCGTTTATAATCCTTTCCCGGCGTCAAAGGCTCATCGCCTACGGCAGGCAGCAGACGGTTCCAGACCAAGCGGCGTTGCGTGATTCCATCTATGATGCTACATTCGGTGATGACTACTACCATATCTTTATCCGGTATAATAAGCGCATATTGTCCTAAAGCACCGTCTACACGAACCGCTCCCGGATATTCACAAAGCCACATATGATAACCATAACCATAGCCAAAGCTACCTGTATCGGATTGCTTAGCCATCATCAGGTCTACCCAGTCTGCCGGAAGCAACTGTTTGCCTTCCCACATGCCGCGGTTTAGCAGCAACTGTCCAAGTTTCGCCAGCGACTCACTTTGCAAGTACACTCCCCAACCACCGGTATTGATTCCCTCAGGACTCACCTCCCAGGACACATCAGTGATGTGCATGGGTTCGAACAGTCTCAGACGGAGATAATCCAGTAATTTCATACCCGTCACCTTCTGCACGATGGCGGAAAGAATATACGAACTCATGGAATCATAATCAAAGTGTTCTCCGGGAGTCTTTATTTCTTTCCCCAGATAACCTCTGACCCAGTCTGTACGTCCTTCACGCATCTTCCAATCCGGAGTAACGCCGGAGGTCATGTTCAGCAGATTGCGAACCGTCATAGCGGCAAGATTTGGGGAAATGCTATCGGGAAGTTGATCGGGAAAGAAGGATGCGACCCGGTCTGTCAACCGCAAGCGGTTCTCGGAGATGGCGAGTCCGACGGCGGCACCGACAAAAGTCTTGGAGCAGGAAAACATCGTGTGCCGATACTCCGGAGCGAAGGGTTCGGGATACATCTCCGCGATCACTTTTCCGTGACGCAGCACCATTACACTGTGTATATCGGTCTTCGGCAGGGTCATCAGAGAGTCCATCAAAGCAATGAGCGCTCCGGAAGGGACACCTTCGGCTTCGGGCGTCGAGCGTTCGAACTCACGTATCTGCGCACGGGTCGTTGCAGGTAGCAGTAGGCAGAGTACAAGAAGAAGTAAAACGAGTTTTTTCTTCATTTCTAATATTACATTTATCATTTGTACATTAACTGTGCGCAAAAGTAAAGCATTCAAATAGAGGAGGCAAATCCGCAGCAGATAATTTAGATTACTTTATTCAAACAATAATATTACAGTATTTCCCTTGGATAAAGACAGAAAAATCATCTTATCGGTATAAATGTTACTTTACCCATTCACCGATTCACCACAAAATTACGTATTTGGCACCCCATCCTCTCCCCTCTGGCCACACGCAAGCACAGCGTATGGCGACCAGGCGCAAGTTCCGTCTCCAGCATATACACCCAAGGAATATACAAATTCCCGCTCCAACTCGTAAATGTATCCAGACTCTTGAACGGCACCCCATCCACACTATACTCCAATACACAAGCCTGCGGACCGGCCGCACAGAAGATGCCCACCGCACGCCCCTCGAAAGCGAACGAAAGACTGGCTCCGGCACGATCTGCCACCAGCATCGGAACATTCACAAACCCCTTGCGAGTGTTTCCCTTCACCTCAGGCGTCCAGTCGTCCACCACCCGCCAACCGTTCAACTGCTTCGCCGAACGGATGTCCACAAACGCACCTTTATCATAAGAATAGCGGTCTATCGGTTTCTCCGGCATCTCATGCGCCCGGACCTCCGCCCCGGCCACACGGTCGCCCCACTCAAGATCGAAAAGTCGATTAATGGCTGCCGCATAATACCTATGCCCCGCCAAGCTGGATGAGTCCCTCCGAATTCTTTCCAGTCGAACTCACCGTCGCGCATCCGTTGTGCTACCTCTTCCGCCAGGTTGATGGAAGAAACATAATAACGATTAGCCACAGCCTCATGGCTCATAATCACTTGCGGCTGCACTCCTCTGTCCAGCAACGGAATGAACGGGTCGTAAATAAAATGAAGCATCACAACGTCTATCTCCGGACTGACCGTGCGGGCATGACGAACCACGCCCTCCATACCACGTATCTGCCCGATATAGTCGAAACCGTTCGTATCATCGTTCACCGCCGCCTCAACAAACAACAGATCGGGTACTCCCCGTTGCAACACATCGTTTTCAAAGCGGAAAGCATGGGGAGTAGTTCCCGTAGAAGAAATTCCGGCATCGACGAAGGTAAATTCTGTTTCGGGGAAGCGTTGGCGCAAATCCTCCTGTATCATATTCCGCCACCCACGCATCTCTGTAATGGAGCCGCCCAAGAAAGCGATACAACCCTTTTTCTCTTTCGTAAACTTCAGATAAGAGTTGGCCAGGCTGCCACGCTGGTGAATTACCTGCTTCTTCTGATAATCCGGCTGGTTGCGGACGATAAAATCGACTACCGGCTCCGGGTTGTCCAGACTGTGGGGATGATGATCACAACCGGGTTTCAGAATGATTTCGACATTACCACCCAAAGCACGATAGCGTTCGGCGGCAATCTTCATATGCCGTTCATAAGGCACCGTCTTGTCGCTATCACCACAAACTCCCATCACCGGAATACCTGCGGCAACCAGCGGAGCCAGATTGTCAATCGGGTTTCCCTTGAAGTTCTTTGCTGTCTCTTCTGTCAGCCCCCACTCCGTCAGGAAGCCCTTCCAGAAATCACGTTCCCAATTCTCGGCGAAGTAAAGCATATCGCAAACCGGAGCATCCACATAAATGCAGGCCACCTTATCCGGATTCTTTGCCGCCCAGTTGAATGCAAACAGTCCGCCGCGACTGAAACCCTCCAGCGTCACCTTCGGAGAGAGGCGGTAATATCTACGCATCACCTCATAGAAATCGCTACCCAGACGCTGCGCACGCGGACTTCCGTACAGATGCGTCAAGTCGTAGTACACCACATGGAAACCTTCCTCCAACAAAGCCTTATCTACCGAAGGGAAAGCCCCGAAAAATGCGGGACGCCATATCCAGGGACGCCCCTCAGCCACCTTGCGGGGAGCAACCACAATGGCCCGGCGGGCATTGCAGAGGAAATCGTAACGGTCGAAGTCCTCCCATTGCGACTTCTTGCCTGGAAAAGCCTGTTCGGTGACGATCTCCGGCGCTTCGTTGCCGGTCAGTGTACGATAAAGCTCGCCGGCTATCAGGGCCGCCCCTGTTCGTTGGGGTGGATGCCGTCTGTATAGTAATCGGGATACGGTTTCAGAAGCGCGTAAAGATCTACAACAGGCAAGTGACGCTTCTTTGCAACGCGGTGTATCACGGGGATGATGCCATTCGTTATCACACTGTCGTTGATACCGAAATTCCGTTTCACAGCCGGCACAGGGAGACACAGATATATCTTAGGTTTGGAAGGCAAATCCTGAAGAATATCCAGCATCTCCGTCAGGTCCTTTCCGAAATCCTTTCCGTAACGCCAGTTCCAGGGCTTGCTGTCATTCGTCCCCAACTTAATGGTAACGATGTCCGGCTGAAACGCCAGCAGGTCGCGGAACTTCTGCTCGTGCATGTACGGATGATCTCCCTTATTCAGCATCACGCGGGCGCTGATTCCGAAATTGCGCACATCGTACCCCTCGCCCAAAAGCTGGGAAAGCAATCCCGGATAACTGTTCTGAAACTGATTTTTAATTCCCGAACCGTAAGTGATACTATTGCCCACACAGGCAATCTTTACCGGCTTCTTTTCTTGCGCCACCGCCCACAAGCTGAACAGGCACAGGAAAAGCAAAAGAGTGTTTTTCTTATTCATGGTATCTTTATTTAATTACGTTTCATAGCATTTTTGACGATCGCAAAGATACATTTTTTTAAAAGACAGAACCAAATCCCCTCTGAAATGTTATCCAAGCCTAAACCTAAACCTACAGAAAATGAAAAGATTAATGTTATTTGCAGCCATTGCCCTGTTCATGGCAAGCTGCGTAAAAGACGACGACTGTCCCAAGGCAGTAGTAGACGCCAACGCACTGATCACCCCCAAACTATACGCCACAGTGGAGAACAGTAGCAACACCCAGAGCCCCATGACCGGCATATTGACCGTCGCCCCCTGCCAGCCCAACAGCGCCATTTATTTCGGCAACTACGTGGAAGGTAAACTCACCCCCTTCGACGGATACTACAATGTGAAGAACGGAGACTTCTACCAAGAAGCCAACAACCGCGAAATTTCTCTTCCGTCAGGTCTCTACAACATGGTATACTGGGGAACCCCCAAGTACGAAACACCCATTTACACCAATCCTGCGGTGAGAGATCCCGTCTACATCATCGGTCAGGACATGTCAAAGCAGACATTCAGTATGCTCAAAATGAGTAAGGATACCACCTATTATCCGGTATTCGACATGGTCTATGCCGTAAAAGCCACAAACATCGGCACCGAAAACCTCAGTGCAGCCCTGAAGCGGACAGTAGCCGGGCTGAAAGTGATAGTAAAGGATAGGGATAACGGCATCCTCAGCGCAAGTATCGACAGCATGTATGTACACGTCACCGGAATTTCCACTGCACTGAATTTCTACACCGCACAGCCCGTGCCGACAACAGGAACCGTTGCCTTCCCGCTGATACGTTCAACAGATGGTACCCAAATGAGCAATGCCACCGTCATGCTCTTCCCCTCCATCGGAAAACCCGTCTTCAAACTATTCATCCTGTTAAAGAATGGTACGGTGAAAAGTTTCCAGCAATCTCTGGAAACCCCGATGACCGCCAACACCAAGCTCACGCTCACCCTCACCCTGGGCGACATCTTTTCAGAAGAGTCGTCCGGGAGTTTCACCATTGAAAATTGGAATGAACAGACTCAGACCATCGACCTCCCAAGTCTGGATTGATCCACCGACAGGAAAGACTTCCCCCACCCGGGTAAAGTCTCTTTCCTGTTGCTACAAATAAGAAATATTTTTATGGGAGAATAGAACGGTGTGCCCCATCTTCTCATAGGGCAACGTAAACCAGAAAGTAGAGCCTTTACCTAACTCAGACACCACTCCTATCTCACCTTTGAGTTCCCTCACGATATTCTGTGAAATAGCCAGTCCAAGTCCGGTTCCTTGTTTGAAAGAATCGAGCTTTACAAAACGGTTGAATATATCCGCCACTTTTTCAGGAGGGATACCGGTACCGGTATCTGTCACAAAGAAGCGTATATAACCATCTTTAGGCTCTTCATACCCGAACGTGATACTCCCTGTATTTGTAAACTTCATG
>Ga0192245_10205_pt1 | contig 29500 bp, 29 predicted proteins | sample Koala_Koa27_M3_FD_131238 | JGI IMG/M metagenome (GOLD analysis project Ga0192245, IMG submission 131238) | Enriched cells from koala feces incubated with labeled cellulose particles, San Francisco Zoo, California, United States - Koala_Koa2-7_M3 ...
CAAATGAAGGCTTATGAGCAGGAAAGTGTTTCTCAAACGCAGTACGGAGGACTTATGTTCTGTCTGTGGGGACTATGAATATGTCGAATTAAATGAAATCAATGCCGCATTGACTGCACAATTTTGGTCGCAATGGTCGCCTACGCCTTTGGAGTCTATGCTTGTCAAACGGTTTGGCAGCATTCGTAATATGTACCTGAGATTGGATGTGGCTTGCGAACATAACTCTATGATAGTTAGGTCTATTTCCTTGAAATGTGCCTTACGAGATGCCGATGACAGGTCTTGGATAATTGGCTGCATTGATGAATTGGATTGGGAAGCCATTCAGGAATGTGTGGAAGAATACTTCCAAAGCATTGGCTATGACGAGATAGAATGTACGGAAGATGAGGATATTGTAAATTTTATCCTTCGTTTGAAACAGGATGTGCCGTTAGTCAAAGAGTATTTTCGAGTACTTTACAAATACAATGAAGAGATAGCACGCATTGGCTTTTTTGGCGAAAATGATGAGTATGAGATTTATATAAAGACTGACGATGAAATGCCAATTCCTCATTTCCATATCAGGGATAGCGAGACACAGGGTGAACGCTTCGAGACATGTGTATGTATAGCAACAAATGGTTATTGTCTGCACGATACATTCAAAGATTTGCTTACTCCTGTACAGCAGGCCCTTTTAGCTGACTATATGATAAGTTTCTCTCCCTATAACCTTTACAGATTTCCTTTCACACGCAATTACGAGCGAGTTGCAGAGATTTGGAATATGAACAATGACGGGAAACAAGTCATATTGAAATATGACGATGGGGATGATGTGATAATACCTGATTATGCGCACATAAAATGACAGAAATAGTACGATACTATGCAATCAGACAGTTTGCAGTATTGGACGTTTCAAACAAATGGAGCGTTGCCTACAAGCAATCTGTTATACGGACATTGACAGATGGTCATATCCCGTTTATTTTTGTCTTTTGTCTGAACAGAGTATCATTGCTCCTGCTCAATATTTGGCAGAAAGACGTTGTGTTACTATATCTCCAAATGTGAGATAATTGCCTTTGCACTCTACAAACTTAGGGAGAACGACGAAGCGATATGTGAACATTGGGCGTTGAAAGACAGGGAATTGCCCTATCATATAAGGCAGAATCCTTTTGTCCTTATGAGTAGTCAGAAACAAGGAGCAGAACTTTATATGCCTTATATTGAAGCAGCAAACAAGATTATCGCAAATAATCTTGGGGCTATGATGCAGAATTTGCATACAAGAGCAGATGAAATTCTTAAGTTGGCTGATGAGGGTGTAGGAATCACGCCTTGGTATTATCGCCAAAGGCTTTATAAAAACTTATTCGGATTATCAATAAAAACAAAGCAGCAATAAATATGGATATGGGAAAAAACAATACTATAGTAAACGGAATAAAACTGCAAGACGGGCGTATCATACAAGGTTATCCCATACAGCAGGATGCAGTGATGGAAGAGGCCAAGGAAACTCCCGTATTAGACAAGACTGGTGGATATTTCAGCATTAAAAAGAAACCTGCAAAGCCCAAGCCTACGGATGAGGAAGAGAGATACTTGCAGAAACTATTTACGGATAATGCTTTCCTCATCTTGGCCAATCGTGAACGGATTTTGAATGACAGTAGGATGTTGCTTACTCCCGTGTCTGTCAGGAACGGTTTAGCGTACTCTGGTGCTTTTCAAACAGCCACGTTGGGAGTTTATATTGAATGGTGGATAAACGCCCCTTATTCTGTCTTATTTGACGAAAAGGACGATGCAATGTCTTTGATATGGTATTTGTCAGGCAGTCCGCTCAGTGGTGGAAACCTTTGCTCAATGGTTACTGAAGATGGTAAGACAGAAATGAGAGTGCCCTTCTTTAGAAAATTGTGGCCGAAATTTGCCGACATAATAGCTGATTATCACGAGCCTAAGAAGCTATATCAAGCCTATACTCTGCCCGAAGTCATAGACATCTTGAAGCGTGAGACAACGGAAGAGTTTTATAAAGAAAGCATAAGGCAGTTCCATTATGAGGCCAAAATCAGGTTACTGAATGCCGAACTTGACGGTTGGAAGGACAGGTGGAAACGTACCCAAGAAACGTGCGATGACTATCAGCATAAATGGCATATTGCTCTGATTAACTCACGGTTGGATAAGGTTAAATCATTCTATGAAGACTATATGCAGCGGAAAGAAGCCCTACATATTAGGAAAGAAGAACTGACGGAAGACAACCATAACCTGAAAGCGAGGTTGCGCAAAGGAGAACTGACCAACAAGGAATATCAGCAGTTATTGACAAAAAACAAGAAAGAGGTTGAGAATATGGATTTTGATATGCACTGTTTCAGGAAAGACAGGCTTGCAGCTTTGTTTCCTGAGATGGCAGAGCATTTTAACGGAAGGGATGAGATAAAATATACGGAAGAAAGGATATTGGATGAAATCATAGAACTGTTTTCGAAGGATAACGCTGATAATTAAAAGAATAGTCAGCGCATAGACTTCAAGACTGTGAAGCAGATAATGAACAAAGCTCTTCAGTAGTTTTGAGTGCTTTTTAATTTATGTGCCTTACCTTTGCGGAAAACGAAGAAATAGGAATGATATTTGCGAGCGTGCCTTTGCTCTAATCCGCTTGTAAACAGGTATTTGGTTTGCGAAACCAGGATAAAGATATCCTCAAGTATAAATCCGCATTCAACAGCTTTATTCTGCACGTAGTTGTTAATCCATAGTTGTCTTGACGGGCCACATACATCCATTGTCTTCATTATAAGGAAGCCGCCGATTTTCAGTTTGCTATAAGCCAACTCAATCATACGGTCATTGGCTTCATGCAGTTCTTTTTCACTTCTGAAATAGTCAAACCTCTTGGCTATCTTGGATTTGAATTTGCCATTGCTGTTTACATTCACAATAAATGGCAAATCAACAACAACAGAATGCAGTGAATTGGTTGGTATTTCAAATGCTTCATTTAACGGTCTGACATCTTTCTGTTGGGGATTTATGTCAAATTTAAGTGGTGGTTTCTCCAATCTGACATAAAAGTTACCTACAGAGTATGTGAAATCGCAATCAAAGGAACTTTTCTTGACATACAGTCTCAGGATATTGTATAATATCTCATCTTGGCTTTCGCTCACAGTTTTTATAACTACAGCAGGTTTGGTAAAGTCAAAAGTTGATACCTTTAAAGTATCAATATATGATAGTTGCAAATCCGTTTGAAGGTACTTCTTTATGGTATTGACAGAATATCCAGTTGCCCGTGACAGTTCTGCCAAAGTTATGTTTGGATTTTCCTTTTTTAACCTGTTGATATGCCTTATCTTGGCAATCTTAGCGTCAAAGCGTCTGTCTATATGATTTACTCTAATAAACTTTCTGACGGCTGATTCCGAAACACCGCATCTTTGGGCATTCTCCTTTATTGACAGATTGGGGTCATATTTCAACTTTACCTTATCCATAAGCACCTTTATCAAAGATTGGCATATTCACGCTCTATCTCATTCACAAGCAGTTTCAGTTCAGATAAAGTTTGAGCCACATAGGTTTTATGCTGGCATACAATAATGGCATTCAATGGAACTTGCTCTTTACTGGCAAATAACTCAGAAATGGGAATCTCCAAATTTTCAGCAATGCTTTTGATGGTAGACAGTTGAGGATTGCCATTGATTGCCCGACTAAGGCTTTCAGGGGCTATACCCATCTTTTGAGCTAAATCCTTTAGCTGAATACCTCTTTGACGGCATAATTCTTTCACTCTGCTACTCAGGTTGTATTCCATACTCCATATACTTTTGTTTGCAAAGGTACAAAATTGACATAAAATATCAATCAAATAATGGACAATTAACTTTAGTTGGCCGTTTATTTTTTGGCTAAATATGATATTAGCGTTAACTTTGCAGCACAATAAATAACACATAAATCAATTCAGGTATGAAAGTAGTATTGTTCGCAAGAGTATCAACCAATATACAGGATTACGATAGACAAATCAATGAACTTACGAGATTGGCCAAACGTAATGGATGGGATATTGCAGCTTCTTTTGCAGAAAAAGTATCAGGCGCAAAGAAAAACAATGAGCGTACTGAGTTATTGCGGATGGTTGAATATGTGGAGGCTAACAATATAGATAAAGTTGTGGTAACTGAGTTGTCACGATTGGGGCGTGATACATTGCAGGTGCTAGAAGTGATAGAAATGCTCAATGCCAGAGGGATAAGCCTGTACATTGAAAATTATCATATAGAAACGCTGACGGCAGAAGGAAAAGTAAATCCAATGAGCCAATTCCTTATCACAATCCTAGCAGAAGTGGCAAGGATGGAGAGAAAAACAATAAAAGAAAGGATGGATAGTGGCTACCAAAATTTCCGTACTAATGGAGGTGTTGTCGGACGAAAACAGGGTTATCGAAAGTCTGATGAAGCCATGAAAGAAGAGTATGCAGAGGAAATTCGGCTGTTAAAGAAGGGGTATTCCCTCCGAAATGTAAGCAAATTGACCCATACAAGCGTTAACACTTTACGAAAACTATCCATGAAATTTTGTTAAATTACAGCTCTACTGCTTCAAAAATACAGTGATTTTAGTTAAATATACCAAAAATACTAATTAAGATAAAAATAAAAATCAATTAAGAATTTCCTATAACTGATTATCAGTGAGTTACAAACAAAAGTCGGCAAAAAGTCGGGATTTTAACACATTTCTCTCCAATGCCTTTTAGTAGTATATTTGCAACGTAAAATACAAAAATAGAATTATGAAAATAAGCGTTAGACAAAAAATGTAAATATCAAAGCAAGTATTGCTGCTGAAATAATATGGAGTGCTGCAATGAGTTTAGAAAATGAAATGCAAAATACAACAGATTGTCTCAGAAAATGTATGCTTGAATACTATTATAATGAAGCGATGCGACTTCATAAGTGGATTGTAGAGTCTATAAATAGGTATGCAGCAGAAGGAATAACCCCGTTAGAGTTATAAATCAGATTTAAGATATGGAAAATAATTAAGTTCTTTTGAACAAGGGTTTTACGCTTATCCCTGCCGAAAATAAAAGTCTTGGGGCATTATTGGAATGGTCAAGAGGCGAAAAACAAATAAGTGCAGTGATGCACACCTTATGTATAACAGCTATGTTGACTTTGGAAACATGCACAAAAATGTTGAACAATGGAAAGAAGAAATATAGCAATGAAGAAGTAAAGCAGATTAGAGAATATCTTTATTTGCTTGCGCAACTTCAAATAGAGAGTGAAAACGGATTAAGCAGTAACAAATTAAAATGAACGAAATAATGAAAGTAATTTTATATTGTCGTGTAAGTACAGATGAGCAAGCAGATGGTTGTTCTCTTGAGATGCAAGAAAGATTTCTCAGAAATTATTGCGAAAGGAATAGGTTTGATGTCATAGATGTTTACTATGAAGATTATTCAGCCAAATACTTTGACATAAACCGTCCTGAATTTAAGAAAATCTACAAATATTGCAGGGCGCATAAGAAATCTGTGGATAAGATATTATTTTTAAGATGGGACAGATATTCCCGTAACGTGGAATTCGCATTTACGTATAAAAGAAAATTGTATGACGAATTAGGGATTGAAATAAATACAGTAGAATCACCCATTGATTTCACATCTACCGATTGGCCAACTCTTTTGGCATTATATTGCGGTACTGCTCACTCCGAAGATGTAAAAATCTCACGTAGAACAAAAGATGGAATTCATGGAACTTTATTAAAAGGCAAATGGCCACACAATGCCCCAAGAGGATATAAGAATGCAGGTACAGGTAGAAATAAGTACATAGAGGTGGTTGAACCGCAAGCGAAGATCATTCGGAATGTTTTCGAGGAAATAGCCAAGAATGTAGAAACTCCTAGTTGTATTCGTAGAAGGCTTTGCCCATCTATTCCAGAAAGCTCATTTTTTGATATGCTTAGAAATATTCTTTATACTGGAAAAATCCATGTGCCAGCCTATAAGGATGATCCAGAAATGGTTGTAGATGGAGTACATGAGGCTATTATATCAGAAGATGTGTTCAATAAAGTGCAAGACATATTGGATGGGAAGAAAAATAAGACACCAAAGTTGAGTAAGAAAATCAATCCTGATTTATTCCTCCGTCAATTCCTTATTTGTCCTATATGTGGGCATGCCCTCACAGGAGCTGTCAGCCGTGGTAATGGTGGCAGATACACTTATTATAATTGTTGTGAAGAAGCTAAGCATATCAGAGCAAGAGCAGAAAAAGTCAATGAAGGATTTGCCAAGTATGTAGGCAGTCTTAAACCTAATGAAACTGTTTTGAATCTATATGAGCAAATTCTTAATGACGTGAGAAAAGAGCAAAGTGCAAATGTGAATGAGACGATTGCCCAATTTCAAAACAAGATGCTGGTTTTTCAAAAAAGGATTCAAACTGCCAAAGATAAATATTTGGATGGTGAGATGTCTAAAGCTGAAAAGGACGAGGCCGTAAGCCATAACCAAAGAGAGGTTGATTTGCTACAAGAAAAGATTGATATACTCAAAGAGGGCAACCGTTCAAAGATCAAACCAAAGTTAGAATACTCTATGTCGTTGATAAACAATATAGATAAGTTTATTTTGGATGCTCCTGTTGAAACAAAAATCAAGCTGATAAGTTCGATGTTTCCTGAAAAAATTGAATTTGACGGAGAAAAATATCGAACCAACTCTTACAACAAGGTACTTGACCTTATCTTTCAGCAAACCAATGAGTTGCGAGGGGGTAAAAAAGAAAAAGGAGAAAGAAATTCATCTTTCTCCAACTCAGTACCCAGACCCGGGGTCGAACCGGGATGGAAGTGAATCCACTGGTGTTTGAGACCAGCGCGTCTACCGATTCCGCCATCTGGGCATTATTTTTCTCAAATGCGGTGCAAAGATACCGCTTTTTTCCAAATCTGCAATACTTTTTCTAAAAAAAGAAGAAAAAAAGAAGAAAAGGGAGACGGAAGACATACGCTTTCTGAAATAAAGAGTACATTAGCAGAAACTTTTTAAAACAGACATCATGGCAACCAATAAAGATTATTTCTGCGTAATCATGGGTGGAGGAATAGGCAGCCGCTTTTGGCCATTCAGCCGCAAAACACTTCCCAAGCAATTTCTGGACTTCTTCGGTACAGGACGTTCGCTATTACAGCAGACGTATGACCGATTCAAGAAAGTAATACCCGAGGAAAACATTCTCATTGTAACCAATGCCCTCTATGCCGACTTGGTACAGGAGCAACTGCCCGGGCTGAAAGCCGAACAAATATTGCTGGAGCCTACCCGCAGAAACACGGCCCCCTGCATTGCCTGGGCATCCTACCACATCCGCGCACTGAATCCCAATGCCAATATTGTGGTAGCGCCATCGGATCATCTGATACTGAAAGAAGATGAGTTTCTGACCGCTATCAGCAACGGACTGGAATTTGTGGCACAATCGGACAAGTTATTGACGCTGGGTATCAAACCCAACCGACCGGAAACCGGTTACGGCTACATACAGATTGACGAATCCGTGGGCGAAAACTTCTATAAGGTAAAGACATTTACCGAAAAGCCCGAATTGGAACTGGCCAAAGTATTTGTAGAAAGCGGAGAGTTTTACTGGAATTCAGGCCTGTTTATGTGGAACGTAAACTCCATCATCAAAGCCGGAGAGACTTACTTGCCCGAACTGGCCGCCAAGCTGGAACCTGGCAGCAAAATGCATGGCACACCCGACGAAAAGAAATTCATCGACGAGAATTTCCCGGCATGCCCCAACGTGTCTATCGACTTCGGCATCATGGAGAAAGCCAGCAATGTATATGTATCACTGGGCGACTTCGGCTGGTCGGACCTGGGTACCTGGGGATCGCTCTACGAACTTTCGCCCAAAGACAAAGAAGGTAACGTAACCCTGAAATGCCAAAGCATGCTCTACGACTGCAAAGACAACATCATTGCCTTGCCCGAAAGCAAGCTGGCCGTTGTCAACGGCTTGGAAGGCTACTTGATTGCCGAATCGGACAATGTGTTGCTGATATGCAAAAAAGATGAAGAGCACACCATACGCAAGTACGTGAACGATGCCCAAATAAAGCTGGGGGACGAATACATTTAAGAAAGGAAACCGTAGTTTCTTCTTTTCCCTCGGGAAATAAACCCGGAGTGCACAGACTTGCTGCGCCTCCGGGTTCTCTCATTCTATTAACTAAGGTTTTTGTGTGATAAGTTTTATCCCTCAATGGGGCTAAGTGGACAATGCCCAACCTTACTCAGCAGCTCCGGGATAGAAGGGGCTGTATAGCAAGGCATCCTTGCCACGCACCACCAAACGGCCGTCTTTGACGAAGCCCTCGCCCCGTTCGGACAGATGGCCGACCATGCGGCGACGCATGGCCACGAGCACGTCGTGATAGGCCGGATTGCCCGACAACTCCTTGAGTTCGCAAGGGTCTTGCGACAGGTCGAACAGCTCTTCGTGGCCGTCGTAGAAATTCCATACATACTTAATCCGCCCGTCGGTCAAGGCACACCAGTAGTTCTCGAAGGCATAACAGGCCGAATGTTCCAGGTCGATGTAGTCGCGCCAGGACACATTGCTATTGCCCGTTACCAACGGCAAAAGCGAGCGTCCGTCCATCCCGTCGGGAACCGTGCCGCCGGCCGCGTCGAGGAACGTGGGAAGCAGGTCGCGCAACTCCACCGGATGCACATCTTTCCCGCCAGCCTGCGCCTGCACCGATGCAGGCCACTTCACAATGAAGGGGATGTGCGCCGAACCTTCGTACGGATAGGTCTTGCGCCAGTGGTAATGGTCGCCCAGCATGTCGCCGTGGTCGGAAACATAGACAATCAGGGCATTGTCGTACATGCCCTTCTCGCGCAAGGCGGCAACGACCTTTCCGATTTCCTCGTCCACAAACGTCACGTTGGCATAGTAATGGCGGCGCGAATTGCACGCATACTCGTCCCCATAGTTCCCATACGGCTTCCGGGTGGCTTCCGGCGTGGGTTCCTTGAGAGTGGCATGTGCTTCTGCCCAGTCACCGGCATAGGGCGCCGGTATCTCCTGCCCGTCGTAAAGGTCGATGAAGCGCTGTGGCGGGTCGTAGGGGCTATGCGGACGGGCAAACGACACTTTGAGGAAAAGCGGCCGCTCGTCGTCGTAGTTACGAATCAGCTCGCACGCCGTCTCGCCCGTCCAGGCCGTGGGATGCAGAGCCTCGGGCAACTGGTAAGTGCCGGCGCGCAGGTCGTTCCAGCCAATGCCGGTCTTGTCCGGGTCTTGCCCCGGTGCATGGAGTTGGAACCAACGCCGGTAATCGCTGATGAAGTCGGGCGACTCCACGCGTCCACTCTCGTCCACCAGCGTGGCGTGGAAGCCGTGCAGGGCGTGTTGCGGGAACCAGTGCATCTTGCCCACCCCGAAGGTGTAATAGCCCAGTTGGCGCAACATGCGCGGCATTTCAAACCGGTATTCCCCTCCTACCCTTCCATAACCCAGCATGCCGTGGTGCCACGGCGACAAGCCGGTGAGCAAGCCGGCACGCGCAGGCGTGCTGCTGGGCGTAGAAGAGTAGGCATGCATGAAGGTGGTCCCGTCGCTGGCCAACGCATCCAGGTTAGGGGTTTGTACCGCATCGTTGCCCATGCAGCCCAGGGCATCGAAACGGTGCTGGTCGGCCATCAGCAAAATGATGTGCGGCCGTTGCTGTGCCACGAGCGGGACACAAGCCAGAAGACTTCCGGCCAACAGACAGGCACGGTCAATCGGTAAACGATGTATCATAATAAATCCAAATAAATCAATTTGAGTCTGACATTCTGTTTCAAACACAAACAAGCTCATGTGTACCGTTCAGACCCCTGCCGAGAGGGGTTTGTCCGTAACCTGTCAGAAGCGCGCTTCTAACCTGTTGCGAGCGCGCTTCCAACCTGTTGCAAGTTTGCTTCCAACCTGTTACCTCCAAAAGGGGAATATGTAGGAAGTAAAAACACTACATGGGATTCTGCACAATGTTGCCCTGGCTATTGTCTATCTCGCTCTGCGGAATGGGGAAGAGCTCGGAGTAGCCGGGACGATAGACGGCATTGGGTTTCACGGCCTTGAATTCGGGCGAGTTGAACACCTCTTCAGCCTTGCCGGTGCGCACCAGGTCGAAGTAGCGGTGGCCTTCCATGGCAAACTCATAGCGGTTCTCGTTGATGATGGCGTCGAACAACGCTTCGCCCGTGGCGGTGGTATTGTCCTTCAAGCCGGCACGGCGGCGCACCTTGTTCATGTATTCGCGTGCCAGGGCATCGTCGGTACCCAGTTTGCATACGGCCTCGGCATAAATCAGGTAAACCTCGGACAGGCGGAAGATGCGCAGGTTGTTGGGCATCGAGAAGACGTCTTCGGTACCGATGCGCTCTTCGGGCTTGATGTAAACCTTCTGGTTGTAATATCCCGTATGGTCGAACTCCAGACTGGCAAAGTCTTCCGGCGTTTCCCAAGCCTTGAGTTCATCCAGGGTGAGCAACGTGCCTTCCTTGCGGGTATCGCCGGGCTCGAAGGCATCGGCCAGCAATTGCAAGGGCTGGTTGCCGCCGTATCCCATGAACGGACGGGGACCCTGTGCGTAAGCACTGTAATTACCGGTCGTGGTCAATCCCCAGTCGTCCGACTTGTGGCGGAAGTTGATTTCGAAGATGGACTCCTTGCAATGCTCGTTGGCCATCGTGAAGTTGTCTTCAAAGTTCTCCATCAGGTCGTATTCGGCCGGGACAAGCGGCAGCAGGTTGTCTTCGATGGCTTTCTTGGCTTCGGCATATTTTTCCTGATACAGGTAGACCTTGGCCAGCAATGCCCAGGCTACATCCGAAGTGGCACGTCCCAGGTCTTTCGCATCCAGTTGTGCCTTGCGGGGCAGGTTCCGGGTGGCAAAGAGGAGGTCTTCTTCTATCAAAGCGTAGACTTCGGACTTGGGGCTGCGCTTCTTGGTCTTGTCCGAAATCTGGGGGGTACTGCGGTATATAGGCAAGTCGCCCCAGGTGCGCACGGCCTCAAAATAGAAGTAAGCCTTGGTAAAATAGGCTTCGCCCAACAAATAATCCTTGCGGTACAGGCTGAAAATGGATTCGTCCATTTTCTGTATCCCGTCGATGGCCTGCAAGGCGCGGTTGATGGCGCGGAAACAAGTGTTCCAGCGGTCGGACAGGCGGGCATAATCGGCATGGAACTCCAGGTTCTCCATGCGCCGTGCGGCGGCCACGTCGTTGTCGCTACCGCTAGTGGTGGCGTCGTCGGTCGTAATGTCGGCCAGCGACCAGATGCTGCGCGTGTAGCGGTAATCCTTGTAGATGGAAGTAGCACCCACCACGGCGGCCACGGCGTCGTTTTCGGTTACAAAGAATTCGTCGGTAGTCAATTGTCCCAAAGCCGACTTGTCCAGGAAGTCGCTACAACCCGTCAAGGTTGCCATTCCCAGCGCCAGCGCTAATATTTTATTCAATGTCTTCATAATATCTCTTGTTCTAAATGGTATTAAGTTGATGTTCGCTTTATCAGAAGGTAATGTTTACGCCTCCCGTGATGGTGCGCGATTGCGGATAGGTACCGTAGTCAAACCCGCGGCTCAGGTAATTGGTCGTAGAGAGCTGGCCGATTTCCGGGTCGGCTCCCGTATAGTCGGTCACCGTAAACAGGTTCTGTGCGCTGACATAGATGCGCAGGTTCTGCACCTTGATTTTCTGCATCAGTTGCTTGGGGAACGTATAGCCCAACTGGATGTTCTTCAGACGCAGGTAAGAGCCGTCTTCCACATAGAAGTCCGACAAGCGCAGGTTGTCGTTGTTGTCGTCGCCGTTGATGCGCGGGATGTTGGTGTTCCGGTTCTCGGGTGTCCAGGCATTCAGCATGGCGCGGTTCTTCTGGAACGAGCTGCCCGTAGAGAAGGTATAGGCACGGTTGGCGTTGAATATTTCGTTGCCATGCACGCCTTCAAAGAACACAGCCAAGTCAAAGTTCTTGTAGTTCACCGACAGGTTGAAGCCATAAGTGAAGTCAGGGATGGGGCTTCCTATCGAAGTCTTGTCGGCATCGTTCAGCTTGCCGTCCGGTTTGCCGGTCAGGGTCTTTCCGTCGGCTTCATAGCCGTTGAGGTCGAGGAAGATGAAGTTGCCCAGTCCGGCATTGGGTTGCAACTTGCGCACTTCGGCCAGTTGTTCTTCAGTCTGAATCAGTCCGCCGGTCTTGTATCCCCAGAATTCGCCGATGGTGGAACCTACATAGGTACGTGTCGCGCTACCGCGGTTGTACACCGTGCCGCCTACCAGCGCGCTACCGGTTCCCAGGCTGAGCACCTCGTTATGCACGGTAGCAATGTTTCCGCCTACCGACAGATACCAGTCTTTGTTCAATTGCTTCTGCCACTGGGCCGAGAACTCAAATCCACGGTTACGCACGCTACCTACGTTGGTCACGGGGCCGCTTTCAAAGCCCAGGTGTCCCGGTATGGGTTCGGTGAGCAACATGTCTTTGGTGGTCTTGGAATACCAGTCGGCCGTCAACGTCAACGATTGGAACAAGGCAATGTCCAGACCGATGTTGGTCGATTCGGTTGTTTCCCACTTGATATCGGCATTGCCCAGCGCAATGGCCGTTACACCCTGATACACTTCTTCAGGCTTACCGTAGAGGTACTGGTATTGTTGTGCCGAGGTCAGCACGTTCTGATACAGGTAGTTTCCGATGTTCTGGTTACCAATCTGTCCCCAACCGCCACGCAGTTTCAGCATGTCAATCCAGTGGGCATTCAGGTTCTTGAAGAACTTTTCGTTGGACAACTTCCAGGCCAAAGAGAAAGAGGGGAAGGTGGCATAGCGGTTGTTGGCACTAAAGCGCGACGAGCCGTCGACACGTACGCTGGCCGTTACCAGGTAGCGGTCGTCGTAACCGTAGTTGACACGTCCCAGATAGGAAATCATAGACGACTCCCAGGCCGTGCCGGATGCCTTGTCCGAATTGGCGCTCTGTGCCGCGTCAATATATTGCAGGTTGTCCGAGTTGCCCGGCACGCCGTTCTTGCTGGCCGAGAAACTCTCGTTACGCGTGCTCTCCATGGTGTAACCGACCATCGCCTTGAGGTCGTGCTTGCGGCCAAACACCTTTTCATAGGTCAGTACGTTTTCCCATACCCAGTTCAGGTAGCTGGTATGCCCTCTCGACACCGTACTTTCGGCCGTTTTCTGCGAAGGACTTACCTCGTATTGCGGGATAAAATCAGAGTCGTCAATGCGGCGCAAGTCCACGCCAAAACTGGTCTTGAACATCAGGTCTTTGGTAAAGTTCACCATGCCATAAATAGACCCTACAAGATCCAGGTTCTTCCGTTTCGTGTTGGAGTATTCGATGGTAGCCACCGGATTGTAGATATCGGCAAACGACGAATACCCCCACTTGCCATCGGCCTGCTTTACCGGAACTACCGGTTCCATCTTCAGTGCCGTACTCATGACAGAAAAAGCCTCATCGCTCTCCAACACCGTCTTGCGTGTAGACAAAGAAGTAGAAAGATTGGTGCCGACAGTAAACGTATCATTAATCTTGTTATTGGCATTCAGGCGCAGCGACAGACGCTCGTAATCGGTCCCCTTAATGGTACCTTCCTGGCCCAGATAACCGGCACTGGCCGTATAGGTGATGCCTCCCTGGCCGCCGCTCATGTCCACATAATAGTTCTGGATAACGGCCGTGCGGGTAATTGCGTCAATCCAATTGGTCGATACGTTGCGGTCTACTTTCGACAGGTCGATGGGGCTGCTGCGTGTCTCGTTCACTTTCTGCTGGAAATCGTACCACTCGGGGCCGCTCATCAGGTCCAGGTTGTTGATAGCAGTCTGCACACCGTAGTAAGCGTTGAAATTGACTGTCGTTTTTCCCACCGTTCCGGCTTTGGTCGTGATAAGGATAACACCATTGGCACCACGTGAACCATAGATGGCCGAAGCCGAAGCATCTTTCAGTACCTCGAGCGAAGCTATGTCGTTGGGGTTGAGGTAGGAAATGCTGCTCACCGGCATACCGTCTACCACATACAACGGCTCGGCATCGTTCACCGTACCGATACCACGTACACGGATGGTAGGCGCAGCACCCGGCGAACCGGATTGTGAAGTGATGCTTACACCCGGCATACGTCCCTGCAAAGCCTGGCCTACATCGCCCACCGACTGTTTGGACAACACATCGCCCTTCACCGAAGCCACCGCACCGGTGATGTCGCTCTTCTTTTGGATGCCATAGCCCACCACGACTACCTCGTCAAGCAATTCCGTGTCCTCCTTCAGCACAATCTTCAGGAAGCCCTTGCCGGCCACACTCACCTCTTGCGAGCGATATCCCACATAACTCACTACAATCACTGCCTCTTCGGGCACGTTTTCCAGCACGAAGTTACCGTCAAAGTCCGTTACCACGCCCGTAGAGGTTCCCTTGACCTGCACACTGGCACCGATAACTTCCAGACCCGATGCGTCGGTCACGTTTCCTTTCAGTGTTTTTTTCTGCTGGGTGGCCTCCGCTACACCGGGAGCGTTTTTTCATAAAGCACAATGTTCTTTTCAGACACCTTGTAACCGACGGAAGTGCCTTGGAATATCTGATCTAATACCTTGAAAACATTCTCATTTTTAACTTTCACCGAAACTTTCCTGTCGGTATCTACCACGTTGTTGTTGTAGAAGAATACAAAACCGGTGTTTTTCTGAATCTCACTCAGTACCTCGTCTACGGTTCTGTTCTCCATAGAGAGGTTGAGCATGGTCTTCTGTGCATAACCGCTATCGGCAAAAGCCAGGCCGACAAACACAAAAAGCATTAACAATGTGCATTTCATGGCAAGAGGGATTTTTTTGTAACATTCGTTAGGATAGATTTCATCCTAAACAGATGGGAATTAGGGTGTTTTTCCATAATTTTGTATTGACTTAGTTAAAAAACAAAATACTTTATCTGTCGGCAAACAGATATCACGTGGCTTGTTCATGCAGGACGGTGCGGCAACATCTTCCTGCATGTTTTTTTCATTCTCTGTATTCTTCTGTTTTCATGGCATTTTCTTTAAGGGGTTAGTAAACTTCGATTATCTGTTTTTCTTCACGCACATCGGCAGTCTCCACCTGCTTGAATGTAATGTTGGAAGAAAGGCTGAACTTTTCCAATACACGCGGCAAAAACTCGACCTCAAACTCTCCCGTAAACGCATGGACTTTCAAGGCCTCGTTCTTCAACACAAACTTTACGTTGTAGCGTCTGCCCAGCATACGCAAAATATCTTCAAAAGGCGTCTTCCTGAATATCAGTTTCCCGTCTTTCCAGGCTGTTTCCACATCCACGTTTACCTGCTGCAAGCCGATGGTATCCGCATTGGCCGCATACACCAGCCGTTCACCGGGCTGCATCAGCACCGTGCCCTGCTTGCACGAGTCGCGGTAGGTAAAACTCACCTGCCCCGACACCAGTGTAGTGCGCACCACACGTTCTTCGGCATACGCATCTACATTGAATTCGGTGCCCAGCACTTCGATGCAGGCATTGTCCAGCGTATGCACCACAAAACGCTTGCCGGCCTCTTTCCTGACCGAAAAATACCCTTCACCCGTCAGTGTCACCTCGCGGCTTTTGCCGGAAAAGCGCTCCGGATACGTCAGGCAGGAAGAAGAATTCAGCACCACGGTACTGCTGTCGGGCAGCACAACGGTAGTCTGCATCCCCGGGTTGGTACGTACTTCAACCATGCGTCCGGTTTCGGCATTCAGTTCCATATACAGAAACACCAACGCACCCAACACCGGCAAAAACAACAGAGCCGCCACACGTTGCAAGCCCTTGAACAACCGGATTACCGCCTGGCGGCGCATCCGGGCATGTACCTTGCGCAATGCCTCGTCCACATGTCGGCGGGCGGGATTGTCTTCCACCTCGGCTGCCATCGACAATAAAGCAACCTGACGGAACAGCCGGCGATGTTCGTCCGACTCCTGCAACCAGATTTCCACACGGGCTCTTTCGGCCTCATCGGCCTCGCCGGCACAATAGCGCAACAAGGCATCTTCCATATTTTCTGCTTCGGTTCCTATCTTCTCAAATTCAGTCATGACCTTCCAAAAAAACGGGCTTTACTTATAAGACAAGGCAGCATAGGCAGGTTACTAAATAAAAATGCATTTTTTTCACGGTTTTATCTCAAAAAAATGCTACCCGCCAAGATTTGACGTATATTTGCGTAACAATCAACCAAAAAATCATAAAAATGGAGAAAGCCTTATACAACGATATCCAGCTGTTTCACGACATGCAAAGCGGACATCGCAAGGCTTTTGACCTTATCTTCCGGAAATACTACCCCATTCTTTGCTGCCAGGCGCACCGCTACATTGCACAGGAAGATGCCGAAGAAATTGTGCAGGACATCTTTTTATGGATTTGGGAAAACAGGCAGAAACTGACCATCGACTATTCACTGAAACATTACCTCTTCCGCATGGTGTACCACCGCTGCCTGAACCGGATTGTGCAAAACGAAGCCAAGCTGAAGGCCAACACCGCCTATTATGAAAAAATGCTGGGCGCCCTGCACGAAACCGACGTAATGCAACTCTACGAACTGGGCAAGCACATCCGACGAGCCATTGACGAACTTCCCGAAGCCTACCGGCAAGCATTCGTCATGCACCGTTTCCAACAATTGAGCCACAAGGAAATAGCCTCCAAGCTGAACGTGTCGCACCAGACCGTGAACTACCGTATCGGGCAAGCCATGAAAATTCTCCGCACACGGCTGAAAGACTACCTGCCCCTGCTGCTGCTCTACCTGCACCACCTCAAGGCATAAACCGCCCCCCGTAAAAGCCTCCAGACCGTATACAGACACAAAAAAAGCTGCCCCATCACGGGGCAGCCTCGAACACATATATATCAATAAAAGGAGAGGAAAAAATACGTATATCAGAGAGCTGCACGAATGGCCTCGGCCACAGCCTTGAACTCCTCATCGGTCAGCTTCAACTTCGGATTGGAGAAAAGCATGCCTTTTTCGTTCTGCATCGGAATCAGATGGATGTGTGCATGCGGCACTTCCAGTCCCAGCACAGCCTCGCCCACCTTGCGGCACGGGAATGCCTTGCCGATGGCCAGCGCCACTTTCTTGGCAAAGACGTGCATGGCGGCCAGGTCTTCGTCGCTCAAATCAAAAATATAATCCACTTCCTGCTTGGGAATGACCAGCGTGTGTCCCTTCACCAACGGGTTGATATCCAAAAAAGCAAAAAACTTGTCGTCCTCTGCCACTTTGTAGCAAGGAATCTCGCCCGCTACAATCTTGCTGAATATTGTTGCCATAGCTTTATAGAGATAAAATAAGGCAAGCCCGCACGCGGACCTGCCTTTCGGTTAAAACGATATGTTCACTACTTCCAGTTTAATCATGCCTTGTGGCACTTTGATTTCGGCTACATCGCCCACCTTCTTACCCAGCAGACCCTGTGCAATAGGCGTGTTGACCGAAATTTTGCCTTCCTTCAGGTTGGCTTCGCTTTCCGATACAATGGTGTACGTCATCTTCATGCCGTTCTTCACGTTCTTCAGTTCCACCTTGTTCAGAATCTGCACGGTGTCGGTTTTCAGCTTCGACTCGTCGATAATCTTGGCATCGGCAATCACGGCTTTCAGCTTGTTGATTTTCATCTCCAGCAAGCCTTGTGCCTCCTTGGCGGCATCATACTCGGCGTTTTCCGACAAGTCGCCCTTGTCGCGTGCTTCGGCAATCGCAGCCACAATCTTGGGACGTTCCACCGTCTCCATGTGTTTCAAATCGGCCAACAGTTTGTTGTAGCCTTCTTCTGACATATAAGCCATAGTTTTTTCCTCCTTAAATATTTTATGTTAGTTTTTAATGGTACTATAAACAAAAAAGAATTCCAACATGTTCAGCATGCTGGAACCCTCTTCCTATTTCTTTGCAAAGATAGGCTTTTAAACAATGTGTGTCAAGCAAAAAGCGATGCTTTGTAACATATTTAAATGAATGATACTAATTTATAACAAGTTACAGCAGCTTCTTCACCTCTTCTTCCAGGTTCTTGATGGTTTCGCCACGCGCACTCAGCTCGTTGGCCTTGTTCACCAGGAAAATGGCAGGCAACGACTGTACGTTGTACACCGAGACGATGGACGAATAAATGCCGTTGGCATCGCGCACGCATACCCAGGGCAAGTTTGAAGCCGTGGTTTTCCAGTAGTGTTCGTCGGCATCGAGCGAAATCTGGTAAATTTCCAGTCCCCGCGAAGCATATTTGTCGTACAGGTCGCGAAGCATGTAGTTGTGCGAAGCCGAAACCGCGCTCTGGTAAACCGTAAAGTCCAGGATGACGGCCTTTCCCTTCAGGTCGCTCAGTTTGTGCACGTTACCTTTTATGTCGCGCAGGCTGATGTCGATGACACCCGTTTCCTGTATCATATTCTCAGGAATCTCGATGTTGGCGCGTTGCGGCTCGCGGGTATTCTTCATTCCCTTAATCACGATGTTGTAGAGGTTCTTCGAGCGATCGGCCTCCGGATAGAAATTGTTCAGGCTGGTGGCCACGGCGGCAAAGCATTTCACATCGTCCTTGCTGTTCAGCGGGTCGAATATCAGGTAGTTGTTCAGTTTCTGGAACAAGGCAAAATAAGCGGCCGCCGTATTGGGAGCGGCAAAGATGTAGTTTATCTTCACATCGTCCTTGTAGCTTTTCAACAGTTCGGCCAACTTCTCCTGGTATTCATCTACCCCGATTGTATGGTTCTGCACGGCCTTGTACAGTGCATCCGCTTCGCCCTGGAGGGCCATCTGCTTCATGGTAAGTTCCTTAATCTTGGTGCTGTTGGCAGAACCTTCCACCGTATATCCGGTTGCAAACTCTGCATAAGGAGCCTTCACCACCACCGTTTCGGTAGAGTCTATCGAGAAGTTTATCACCCGGTCTTCCAGCCGCAGGCGGTAGAACTCGGGCGACACCGGCCGGGCGTATGTAAATGCAAAAGTTCCGTTTCCCTTCAATTTCACCGAGTCGAGCGGCACAATGCCCTCAAGGGCCGAAGCCTCCAGATAAAGCATCTTACCGTCTGCACCGGTCACCTCGCCTTCAATTTTAAACTGCTGACCGGAGTTACAGGCACCCAGGGTCATTGCCACAAGGGCCACACAAAAAAGTTTTTTCATGTTCTCTATCTAAATTTTGATTGTTGCTTCTCATCAGCATCGCACATACGGACGCACAACGCACGCCCACAGCCAGATGCCGTGCAAAGATACTTTTTTTTGCGATTCAAGACAAAATATTTGCAGGAATGTTACAACAACTTCACTATCGGAGGGTATTTTGTATATATTTCCGTCGTATTTTCTTCGTGTCTATAACGTGAGGCGACAAGCGAACAAGATACGAACATGGTACGAATATGGTACGAAGGAAATACGACCCTGAACGGTCTCCGGAAGAGGGGTGTTTATGTAAACTTTTTTCTACAATTTAAAGAAACGGCAGTTGCCTCTTTTGAAAAATAGACAGGAAAAAGAGTTCGCACTGCTGCAAAAACGGAACATTTATATCCTATGTTACATAAAAAACAGCCTATTAGAAACTTTTTATCTCATTTCCACTGCATTGCACAAATAAATTCACTATCTTTGCGCGAATTTTTGAAGAAAATAGATATAAAAGTTTTTTTATGATTAACCCAATTGTTAAGACGATCGAGCTACCCGATGGAAGAACCATCACGCTCGAAACGGGAAAGCTGGCAAAACAGGCAGACGGTTCTGTAATGCTCCGCATGGGAAACACCATGTTGCTAGCTACTGTTTGTGCCGCAAAAGATGCAGTTCCCGGAACAGATTTCATGCCCCTCCAGGTAGAGTACAAAGAAAAATTCTCGGCATTCGGACGTTTCCCCGGCGGCTTCACCAAGCGTGAAGGACGTGCTTCGGACTACGAAATCCTGACCTGCCGTTTGGTTGACCGTGCTCTCCGCCCCTTATTCCCCGACAATTTCCACGCAGAAGTATATGTAAACATTATACTTTTCTCGGCCGACGGTGTTGACATGCCCGATGCACTGGCCGGACTGGCCGCTTCGGCTGCCCTGGCAGTTTCGGACATCCCGTTCAACGGCCCCATCTCGGAAGTGCGCGTTGCACGCATCGACGGACAGTTTGTCATCAACCCGACTTTTGAACAACTGGAAAAGGCCGATATGGATCTGATGGTAGGTGCTACCTACGAAAACATCATGATGGTGGAAGGCGAAATGAACGAAGTTTCAGAGCAAGACCTGCTGGCTGCCCTGAAGGCTGCCCACGAAGCCATCAAACCGCAATGCAAAGCTCAGATGGAACTGGCCGAAATGGTTGGCTCCACCGTAAAACGCGAATACTGCCACGAGGTGAACGACGAAGACCTGCGCAAGGCTGTTCACGATGCCTGCTACGACAAGGCTTACGCCATTGCCGCCAGCGGTAACCGCAACAAGCACGAACGCCAGGATGCCTTCGACGCCATCTGCGAAGAGTTCAAGGCACAGTTCACCGAGGAGGAACTGGAAGAAAAAGCTCCGCTCATCGACCGCTACTACCACGACGTGGAAAAAGAGGCCATGCGCCGCTGCATCCTGGACGAAGGCAAGCGTCTGGACGGACGCAAGACTACCGAAATCCGCCCCATCTGGTGCGAGGTTGGCCCGCTGCCCGGCCCTCACGGTTCGTCTATCTTTACCCGTGGCGAGACACAGTCGCTGTCTACCGTCACACTGGGCACCAAGCTCGACGAAAAGATTATCGATGACGTACTGACACACGGCAAGGAGCGCTTCCTGCTGCACTACAACTTCCCCCCGTTCTCTACGGGTGAGGCCAAAGCACAGCGCGGTGTAGGCCGTCGCGAAATCGGTCACGGACACCTGGCTTGGCGTGCACTGAAGGGACAGATTCCCGCCGACTATCCGTACGTGGTACGCGTAGTTTCCGATATCCTGGAATCGAACGGCTCTTCGTCTATGGCTACCGTATGTGCCGGAACACTGGCGCTGATGGATGCCGGCGTGAAAATCAAGAATCCGGTATCGGGCATCGCCATGGGCCTTATCAAGAATGCAGGCGAAGACAAATATGCTGTCCTGTCGGACATCCTGGGTGATGAAGACCACCTGGGCGATATGGATTTCAAGGTGACCGGTACCAAGAACGGTATCACCGCTACACAGATGGATATCAAGGTAGACGGTCTGTCATACGACATCCTCGAGAAAGCCCTGTTGCAGGCCAAGGAAGGCCGCGAATACATCCTTGGCAAACTGACCGACTGCATTGCCGAGCCGCGTGCCGAACTGAAACCGCATGCTCCGCGCATTGAGACCATGACTATTCCGAAAGAATTTATCGGTGCTGTCATCGGCCCGGGCGGAAAGATTATCCAGGGTATGCAGGAAGAGACGGGTGCCACCATCACCATCGAAGAAGTGGACAACGTGGGTATCATCGAAATTGCCGGCACCAACAAACAGAGCATTGACGATGCCATCCGCCTGATAAAGGCTATTGTAGCTGTTCCCGAAGTAGGTGAGGTTTACAAAGGCAAGATACGTTCCATCATGCCTTACGGTGCGTTCGTAGAATTCCTGCCGGGCAAGGACGGCTTGCTCCACATCTCGGAATTCGATTGGAAACGTCTGGAAACCGTAGAAGAAGCCGGCTGGAAGGAAGGTGACGATATCGACGTGAAACTGCTGGAAATCGACCCGAAGACCGGTAAGTTCAAGCTGTCGCACAAAGTGCTGATTCCGAAACCTGAAAACTACAGCGAAAAGCCTGCAAAACCTGCCAAGAAAGAAAAGAAGCAGAACAACTAACGGCAAACAACCTGTATAACAAACTACGGCCTGCCCCCTCTACGGAGCAGGCCGTTTTTTTATTGTCTGCGCGTGTCCCGTCGCAAAACCACGCTACACTTGGGAAACAATGGGAAAAAGGATGTACCACCCATCGGACAGCACTTATTTGTACTCCTGTACCTCCAGTTCTCCCCTAAGCACTCCCAGTGCATTCATGGCCAGTGCCTCCAACTCGTCTTCGCCGGGATAGACAAAAACAGGAGCGAGGAACGACACACGTTCCTTGAGGCGCGACACCACATAGTCGTTGTGGGCAATGCCGCCAGTGAGCAGGATAGCGTCGACTTTGCCGTAAAGCACTACGGCCGCGGCTCCCACACTTTTGGCTATCTGGTATATCATGGCATTGAGCACCAGTTCGGCATGGGTGTCGCCTTCTTCTATGCGCCCAATGATGGCCTGCACGTCGGTAGTACCCAAGTGGGCAACCAGCCCTGCCCGGCCGGAAATGCGTTTCTTCAGTTCATCCATGCTCATGCGGCCAGAGTAGCAAAGGTCTATCAGGTTTCCGGCAGGCAGCGTTCCGGCGCGTTCGGGCGAGAAAGGGCCTTCGCCGTCGAGGGCATTGTTCACGTCGATGCAACGGCCGTAGCGGTGTGTTCCCACGGAAATGCCGCCTCCCAAATGGCAGATGATGAGGTTGAGGTCTTCGTAACGCGAGCCGTGTTCGGCGGCATAGCGCCGGGCAATGGCGCGCTGGTTCAAGGCATGCCAAATGGTGATGCGGGGCATAAGGGGCGATCCGGTGATGCGGGCCACTTCGTCGAGCTCGTCCACCACACCGGGGTCGGCAATGAAGGCACGGCAACCGGGCAGCAGGGCAGCCAGTTCGGAGGCAATGAGGCATCCCAGGTTGCAGGCATGACTGCGCATGGCATGTACACTATCGGCCAACATGGCGTCGTTCACCTCGTACACACCACCGGGAACAGGCTTGAACAATCCGCCACGACCAATAATGGCGTCAAATTCAAAGGGAATGCCATCGGCCTTCAATTCGTCCAGCACCAGGTTCTTGCGGAACTCAAACTGGTCGATGACCTGAGGATAAACCGCCAATTCGTCTACCGAATGGCGGATGGTACGCACCAGGCGCGGTGTTTTGTCTTCGTAAACGGCTATCTTGGTAGAAGTGGAACCGGGATTGACGGCAAGTATTTTCATATCGGGACACTGGAGATAAAAAGTTCGTATTTTCTAAAAGACTCAGCGTGTATTCTTTTCCTGCGAGGTGAGGCAGGCCATGGCGATGCTGTAGTATTTGGACAAGCCACTGTCGCTGCGCGACGGCAACACCACGGGGCAGATAGGGCCTTGCAGCAGTCCGGCCATATCGGCATGCGAGAACAGGGAGACCGCCTTGTAGAAGGCATTGCCCGACTCTATGTTGGGGAATATCAGTACGTCGGCCTCACCGTTAATGGGAGAGGCAATGCCCTTAATGTCGCCACTGGTCTTTTCGCACGAAGTTTTCACGTCCAGCGGACCGTCGATAATCACATCACCAAACTCTCCGGCTTCGGCCAACTCGACAATGTTGACATAGTCCAGCGAATGGGGGAATTTGGGGCTTACCTTCTCGGTGCAGTGTATCAGTGAAATGCGCGGCTGGCTGATACCGAAATGATGGCAGGCATGGATGGCATACCAAATCATCTCGATGCGCTGCTGCAGAGTGGGCCGGGGAATAACGGCGGCATCCGAAAAGAACAGCAGCTTGTGATAGGTGGGAATCTGCATCACGGCCAAGTGGGTCAGAATCTTGCCTTTGGGCAACAAGCCGTTCTCCTTGTCCAAAATGGCGCGCAACAGATTGTCGGTGTTGATAATGCCTTTCATCAGGATGTCGGCCCCTCCCTCACGGACAATACGCACGGCCGCACGGGCAGCCTCGTCGGGGTCTTCGATGTGCAGGGTACTGACATATTGGGGATACTTTTTCAGGGTGGGATATTTTTCGAGAATGGATGAATTGCCAATCATCAGAAATTCGGCAATCCCCTCTTCGAGGGCGCGGGCAATGGCGTATTCGGTATTGGGATCGTTGGCGCAGACCACGGCAATACGTTTCCGACGATTGAGCTTTTTAAGGTGGTCTGTCAGCTGATTAAAATTCCGTATGGGTTCCATGATGTTAGATTTTTAGCAAATATCCGAAAAAATGTCGAAGTATGCAACACAGAAAACAGGTTTATTCATTGCTTTAAATATCATTTTGTTAATTCCACACTTTCAAAACGGTTAATTTTCCATACCGCCCAGTGCACTAGAATGACCTGTTAATAGCAAAATGTTCCCCGCTTAGGCGTTATCATAAAAAACTGGGCCGAACACTGGGTACTCTGTGGCGAATTGTGTACTTTTGCCCCAAATACCCGTTGCCTATGAACAGCTTGATTTTTCCACCTTACGTGCACGAAGGCGATCGTGTTATCATTCTTTCGCCCTCGAGCAAGATAGACAAGGCGTTTCTGAAAGGAGCCTCCAAACGATTGAAGTCGTGGGGGCTCGAAGTGGCGATGGCCAAACATGCGGCCGGTTCGTGCGGCACTTATGCAGGCAGCATTGCCCAACGCCTGGACGACCTGCAACAGGCTCTTGACGACGAGCAGGCCAAGGTGATATTGTGTAGCCGGGGAGGTTACGGAGCCGTACATCTGGTGGATAAACTGGATTTTACGAAATTCAGGCAACACCCCAAGTGGCTTGTCGGCTTCAGTGATATCACCGCCCTGCACAATGTATTTCAGTACAACGGTTTTGCCTCCCTGCACGCTCCCATGGCACGCCACCTTACGGTAGAGCCGGAGGACGACTTCTGCACGGAAGCGTTGCGCAGCATTCTTTTCGGTCGTGCGCTGACGGAGAACGTGCCGTTCAGCTACGTGTGCCCCGCCCACAAGCTGAATCACCGGGGCGAAGCCAGCGGCACGCTACGTGGCGGAAACTTTGCCGTGGCCTACGGCCTGCGTGGTACCCCCTATGACATTCCGCCCGAAGGCACCGTGCTCTTTCTGGAAGATGTGGGCGAACGCCCCCATGCCGTGGAGCGGATGCTCTACAACCTGAAGCTGGGCGGTGTGCTCGACCGTTTGTCAGGCCTCATCATCGGGCAGTTTACCGAATACGAAGAAAACAAGTCACTGGGCAAAGAGCTGTATGGCGCCCTGGCCGATGTGTTGAAAGACTATGAATACCCCATCTGCTTCGGCTTCCCCGTGGGACACGTCACAATGAACGTACCTCTTATCAACGGGGCACCGGTAAAATTAGAGGTAGGACGGAAAGAAGTGAAACTGAGCTTTCTCAATGAAAACCAAGAAACGATAACCAACTTATGAAACGGAACTATACCCTTATCCCTCTGGCCGCACTGCTGCTCACGGCAATTGTAGCTTGCAGCAACAAAAGCGGCCAAACGGCATCGGACGAAACGGAGGCGGAGACGAAAAACACGGTCGACGTGCCACGCTTCAACGCCGATAGCGCCTACCAGTATGTAAAGGTCCAGGCCGACTTCGGGCCGCGCGTACCCAACACGGCCGCACACCGCGCCTGCGGCGACTACCTGGCCGGACAACTGGAAGCATTCGGCGCCAAGGTGTACAACCAGTATGCCGACCTCATTGCCTACGACAACACCATCCTGAAAGCCCGCAACATCATCGGAAGCTATAACCCCGACAACCGCCGGCGCGTGCTGCTCTGCGCCCACTGGGACAGCCGGCCTTATGCCGACGAAGATTCGGACAAGAAGACACAACGCACCCCCATCATCGGCGCCAATGACGGGGCCAGCGGCGTAGGCGTATTGCTCGAAGTGGCCCGCCAGTTGCAACAGCAAGCGCCCACCATCGGCATCGACATCGTGTTCTTCGATGCCGAAGACTATGGCATCCCCTCGTTCCACACCGGCGACTATAAGGCGGACACCTGGTGCCTGGGCTCGCAATACTGGGGACGCGTTCCGCACGTGAGCAACTACAACGCCCGCTTCGGCATCCTGCTCGACATGGTGGGCGGCAAAAACGCCACCTTCTACCAGGAAAGGTTCTCCAAACGCACGGCCGGCAAGTACGTCAAGAAAATATGGAACGCCGCACACAAACTTGGCTTCGGAAGTTTCTTCCCCCAACAAGACGGCACGGAGGTTACGGACGACCATATATATGTGTACGACCTGCTCAAGATTCCCTGTGTGGACATCATCAACTACGACCCCAATTGCGACACAGGCTTCGGCGACTTCTGGCATACACACGACGACAACATGGACATCATAGACAAGGCCACGCTCAACGCCGTGGGGCAAACGGTGCTGGAAGTGATTTACAACGAGCAATAAACAAGGAAACGAGTTGACGAGTGGACAAGTTGACAAGGACGCAAAGCCCTCGTAGCCTGAAGCCTCGTCAACTTGTCAACTAAACCCCAAAACGTATAAACTTAAAAACTAAAAATATGACCATCAACGAAATGCAAGACGAAGTCATTGCCGAGTTCAGCGACTTCGAAGACTGGATGGACCGCTACCAGTTGCTCATTGACCTGGGCAACGAACAGCAACCTCTTGACGAACAATACAAAACCGACCAAAACCTGATAGAAGGCTGCCAAAGCCGCGTATGGCTCCAGGCTGACGAACAGGACGGCAAAGTGATTTTTCAGGCCGAAAGCGATGCCCTGATTGTGAAAGGCATCATCGCCCTGCTCATCAAGGTGCTTTCCGGCCACACTCCCGACGAAATTCTGGAAGCCGACCTCTACTTCATTCCCCGCATCGGATTGCAGGAACACCTCTCGCCCACCCGAAGCAACGGTCTGCTGGCCATGGTGAAGCAGATGCGGATGTATGCGCTGGCGTTTAAGGCGAAAGAAAAATAATAGAGAATGAGGGCATTAAAAATGAAGCACCTTGCTGATGAAATGCTTTCGTTATTAATGCCTTTTTTCAATCGCAATGTCACCTTAAAATATATGCCAAGACAAAAAACAGACGGTACTTTTGCTTCTCTGCAAGAAGAACATAGCCTATGGAGCGTATTGGAAGAAAAGCCCCAATGGTGGACAAATATCTTGAATGACCCGGAACTTTATGTAGAAGTCCGTAAAGACAATTACGTCAATGTGTATTATTATGGTGGGTGCATAGCCCTCATCCGGTGGGTGAATGGTAAAATAATGGCAGAAACGAACCTGAAATATTTAGCCGAAAACAATCAAACAAGAAAAACAAGCAGAAATACCAATTACTCCGATTGCGGGGAACTACTGCAAAGCCGGGAGGGACTGGAAGAAATAAAAAACAGAATTACCCAGGTATATCATAAACTTCCCATACAAGGAGAAATAAACAATCGCAAGAAAGTCCACATTTCCAACGAGAAGATGGTACAGGGTAGACTGATACTACACAACAGAGACCGCTATATTGATTCCGAACTGGCCTATCGGACAAAAGGACAAGAAACCATGCGCATAGACCTGGTAGAGTTGAGAAATCAGACACTGGTCATTGTCGAGCTGAAACTTATCACCGACAACAGGCTGCGACATTTGGATGGAACTGCTGAGATTATTGACCAGATGCAGAAGTATCACGACTTCATCAACCACGGCAACCGTCTGGAAGAACTCCGAAGCTACTACACAAAATTACTGGAAATCAAAAAAAGAATAGGGGTCTGGGGAAAAGAAGCCAAGATAAAAGAGGTTTCGCGCATACCCGAGCTCTTAGTTATCGATACTTATTCGCAAATGACAAAAGGCAGAAGTAACAGGATTGCAGATATCCGTAAAGGCCTTGAAGCGGAGTCTTCCTTTGAATACTCTATTCAGAAATACCAAGACTTATGCAAATAACGATCCAACGCCCTGCACAAATAGGCGGACAAATCACTTGCATAGCCACTCCCACGGCAAGCATCGTCATTGACCTAAGCCATAACTTGCCCGGCGAAAGCGATGAAGACCTTCTGGACAATGACAAGGCGATAGCCGAACTCACCCAAGGTTGCTCTGCCATACTCTATACACACTATCATGGAGACCACATCGGATTGTTCCATCACGTACCGGATAACATTCCCCAATACATCGGCTCCGTAGCCAAACAAATCGTATGCAGGAAATACCAACAGTTATGCTTACTCCCTGACGAAAACAATACGAAAGTTTTCAAACAGGCTTTAAGGACCGCCTCAAAAATGGAAGTCTTTCAAGCAAAACAAACATTATATTTCGGAGATATTGCCGTCACACCTTACCTTGTCAGCCATTCGGCACATGAGGCTTACATGTTCCTGATTGAAGCGGAAGGAAAAAAGATTCTGCATACCGGTGACTTCAGAGGACATGGCTACCTGAGCAAAGGATTGGAAAAAACTCTGGAACACTACATCGGACAAGTTGATGTACTAATCATTGAAGGCACCATGCTAGCACGACCGAATGAAAAAGTCCTGACAGAAGCGGAATTGTACAGGGAAGCATTGAAAGAAATGCAAACCCACAAATACGTGTTTGTGCACTGCTCGTCCACAGACTTAGAACGATTGGCCAGCTTCAAGAATGCCAATAACAAAATGATTCCCAAACGACCATTGGTAGCAGATGCCTTTCAAAAAGATATCCTTGATTTATTTTCACATAGCGCCGGAAGCATATCCCCCTGTTTCGATTTTGGAAATGTTTTCACCTACACAGAAAAGAATCACAAACTGAAAGAATGGATGGTAACGAACGGCTTTACAATGTTTATCAGGCCTACCCCGAAGTTCCATACCTACCTAAACCACCTGTTACCCATTTTGCCTTCGGCAAAAACACGCTTCATTTATTCCATGTGGAGTGGCTATATTGCCAACGGTTATACACAAAATGCAGCATATATCAGGCTTCAAGAGCGTTTCAACAATAACGGGATATTACATCTGCATACCAGCGGACACGCCATCACCGATACTTTACGCAAAGTATGCAACCTTACAAATCCACGCCTGGCTATCATTCCCATCCACCGAGATGAGACAACAGATTTCAAGTCAACCGGCATTAGTTTTTCATTGCAAGAGAAGATTGTGACCGAGAGTTGCACAGTTAGTGGAATAAACATTATACAATAACAGAGCCTACCTCTACTTCATCCCCCGGATAGACCTGCAAGAACACCTCTCGTCCACCCATAGCAACAGCTCGCCGGACATGGTGAAGCAAATGAGGATGTATGTTTAATGCGAAAAGAAGCTGAGACTGAAGCAGCATCAGCAAACGAGGTTACAGAGGGATATTCAGAAAATAGAATAAAATTAGCCAACTAATTCATACACAAAGTATTGCGAATTAGTTGGCTTTTTTGTATCTTTAGGTATTCCCCCGAAAATAAGGTTTGGCAGCCAAAACGGGGGAAATACTCCGACTAAGATATGGCTAAGATACAAAATATTTCAGAA